>ERZ802822.76-NODE-76-length-71604-cov-12.743160_pt1 | contig 71604 bp, 64 predicted proteins | sample MGYA00345649_ERZ802822 | MGnify/ENA primary metagenome ERZ802822 (study PRJEB30503, sample SAMEA104212359) | marine metagenome | biome: Westerlies Biome; feature: [SRF] surface water layer (ENVO:00010504) within the epipelagic zone...; material: water... | reverse complement strand
CTAGTAATTGCAGGTGCCTTAACATTGCTCAAAAGTCTTCACTCTGCCTTTTTTGCAAAACAAGTAAATTCATAAGTCGAAGGGTATAAGTTGGTTGATGATATAGAAATACAAGAGATAGATACACTTATCGCCACCGCTAAAGAGGCGCAGGCAGAGTATGAAGCCGATGGCTCACAGGAAGTATTCGATTTAGCGTGTCAGGCGGTAGGATGGGCCCTGATGCAGCCCGAGAATAATAATGAGCTTTCAGAACTTGCAGTAATGGAAACTGGCCTTGGAAACGTTCGTGATAAAATTCAAAAAAATCATAATAAGACGCTCGGTCTATTAAGAGACATAAAAAACGTAAAATCTTTTGGACATATCTATGACGACAATGAAAAAGGTTTATCTATTTATTTTCGCCCTAAAGGAGTTGTTGCAGCCATTGTACCATCAACCAATCCACTAGCAACTCCAACTAATAATATAATAAATGCATTAAAAACAGGCAATTCTATTATTATTGCACCATCCCCAAAAGGTGCGGGTCCATTTTCAATTTTATTAAAACACATTAGAAAAAATTTAGAAGATGCTGGCATTAACCCCAATTTAGTTCAAATGGTACCTACGCCACCGTCAAAGTCAAAGACCAAAAGGTTGATGGAATTAGCGGACCTACTAGTTGTCACTGGCTCTCAGAATAACGTTCGAGCTGGGTACTCATCTGGTACACCAGCATTGGGTGTCGGTCAGGGAAATGTTGTTACAATTTTAGATGAAACAGCGGACCTAAATGATGCAGCAAAAAAAATTGTTAAATCAAAAACCTTTGATAATGCAACGTCTTGTTCGTCAGAAAACTCAGTTATTGCAGTTCGGTCAATTTATAAAGAGACCCTCGTCGCTCTCGAAAGTGCTGGCGGTCTAGTACTGGATGAAGATGAAACAAAGCGCGTCATTAATTTACATTGGCAAGATGGCAAAATGAACACCGCCCTTCTTGCCCAGAATATCGATGTCATACTTGATAAGACCGGATTAGCCCATAGAGCAGACGAAAATACGCGTTTTTTAATTCTGCCAACTACCAAAGTAGGGCCTAGTGCGGTTATTAGTGGCGAGAAAATGTCACAATTTCTATCGCTTTACATGGCAGAAGATTTTGATGACGCTGTAAATTTGGCAATCAAAATACAGGACTACCAAGGTGCAGGCCATTCATTAGGCCTCCACTCTAAAAATGATGAAAGAGCCCACCAATTAGCTATGGTGGCAAAAACATGTCGAGTAATTGTTAATCAAGCACACTGTTTTGCAACAGGTGGTTTCTTTAATAATGGCCTGCCATTCTCTTTATCCATGGGTTGCGGAAGCTGGGGTGGAAACTCTATCGATGGAAATCTCAATTGGGAGCATTTCATTAATGAGGTAAAAGTCGTTCGTGAAATCGAAGAGAACAAACCGGACTTAGAGGATGTATTTGCAGAATACTGGGCCAAAGTTTCATCATGAGCAAAATTACTTCACCCTCAACTTTAACTGAGCAAGTTGAATATAATGGAACTCATTTTGGAGACCTGACTTGGTTAGTATCGCCTGAGACCGGATCAAAGGTATCGTACGCATCAGCAAGAAACAAAATACGATCAATAGCATTTCATTTGAATGCTAGAGGCATGGCACCAGGGTCAAAAATAGCAGTTGCTGCCAATAATGGTATAAGTTCTTGTTTGACCATACTTGGAATAATCTATGCCGGCCATATAGCTCTTCCATTAAATTTAGTGGCTGGATCTAAAATTATTGCTTACACACTTGATCATTCAGAAACAGCTTTGATATTTACAGCCAATGATTGCGAAAAACTGATTTCTGAGGCCCTATCTGACTTTAAAAAAGAAATAGAAATTATAAAGTTAGATACTCAGCTGGGCCCAATCTGTGAAAAAGAAGCTCCTAATGAAACGTTTGTAAAAAAAGAAAATGTATCTGCGGAAGAGATCGCAGTAATAATGTATACATCAGGCACGACTGGTAACCCTAAAGGTGTTATGCTCAGTCACTCAAATCTACTCGCTGCAGGCCGCTATATTTCATCCGGCCATGAAGTAGATCATAAAGATACAGCGCTATGCGTTCTTCCAATTTATCATATAAATGGACTCTGCGTAACAGTAATGGGTACACTTGCTTCAGCGAGTACTCTAGTACTACCTGACCGTTTTTCTGTTAATGCGTTTTGGACGCTAATAGAAACCCACAGGTGTACGTGGTTTTCAGCAGTACCAACCCAGTATTCTTACATTCTAAATAATAAATCTATGCCAGAAAAAATTCCTTTTTTGCGCTTTGCAAGGTCTGCCTCTGCACCACTCTCACCTGAGATACACCGTAAATTTGAGGAACGCTTTAAAATACCAATAATAGAGACAATGGGTTTAACAGAAACAGGATCACAAATTTCAACTAATCCCCTGCCTCCAAAAGTAAGAAAGATAGGCTCACCTGGAAAAGCATTCGGAAATAAACTGATGATTGGAAATGAGTTAAGTGATGAAGTATCGCCTGGCATCATAGGAGAAATTTTAGTCAAAGGTAATAATGTAATGAAGGGGTATTTCAAGCAGCCAGATGAAACTGCTAAAACAATAACTAAAGAAGGCTGGCTCAAAACTGGTGACCTGGGCTACATGGATGAGGATGGCTATATTTACGTAACCGGTCGTATAAAAGAACTGATTATAAAGGGTGGTGAAAACATTGCTCCTAGGGAAGTTGATGAAGCCTTGCTCGATCATGACAGTGTTCTTGAGGCCGCCGCTTTTGCAGTTCCATGTGCAAATTATGGCGAACGAGTAGAGGCGTGTATTATCCCGAGGCAAAGTATAAAACTTAACTTAGAACATCTCTTAGAGCACTGCATAAGTAGCATTGGAAAATTCAAGGCTCCGGATAAAATACATATAATGAATGATCTTCCCAAAGGTCCATCTGGAAAGATCCAGCGCTTGAAATTATACAATCTGATTTATCCCCAAGCCAAAATATAAGAGCAGAATAAATAATTAATCATGCGCTAATTGGAGATAAATTTGGAAGCAAACTTATTTGAGCACTTTTTCCCATCTAATAATCCAAGTATTTTAACATTTATGTTAGCTACATTTTTTTTATCAGGAATTGTTAAAGGATTTTTGGGTATTGGATTACCAGCGGCTGCTATGGCTTTACTTACACTAATTTTAGAGCCAACTCACGCAATTGCTCTTCTGGTACTCCCTATCCTAATTACTAACCTTTCACAGTTCTTTCGCTCAAATCATAGAATGGAGTCTTTTCAAAACTATTGGCCCATGGGCATGACTATATTAATAAGTATATTTATTACTTCACTATTTATGGCATCTTATCCTACAGAATTGCTGACTATTTCTATTGGTACAGCGATGGTAATATATGCCTTGAATGGCCTGGTCGGTCTCAAATTAAAAATCAAAAATGGAAAGTTTTTACAAATAATTTTTGGAATGATCTCGGGTATCTTGGGAGGGTTAAGTTCAATATGGTCTCCCCCCGTAGCTATGTATTTAATTGCAAGAGGCCTAGATAAAGAAAGATTCATTTCAGCCTCAGGCTTTTTATTTTTAGTTGGGGCCGCTCCATTCGCAATTGGATTATATATTGGTAAGGTATTAACTCTCCAGATCATCACTCAATCAACTTTTGGGTTATTATTTGTATTACTGGGCTTCTACTTTGGTGAAGGTCTTAGAAAACGTATTACGCAGAATTGGTTTGAAAAAGCCCTACTGATAGCTTTCTGCATAATGGGAATAAGGCTAATTGCCGTCGGCCTTTTTTAATTTTTACCTTTTAACAACTGTTGTTCAAGAAATCTTGCTACATGAATTGCTTGTCTTCCAGACCCATCAAAAATTTGACTGCGGCATGAAGTTCCATCTGCGATAATTAAAGTATCCCGATCAGCCTTTCGAACAGTTGGAAGAAGATTTTGTTCTGCCATCTGAACAGAATACTCAAAGGTATCTGCCGCATACCCAAAATCTCCAGCCATTCCACAGCAACTTGTAACAATGGGCTGTACCTCAAGACCATCTACGTATGATAGTATCTGTTCAACGGGACCCATTGCATCAAAAGCCTTTTGATGACAGTGACCGTGTAGCAAAGCTTTAGCTTTTCTAGGCTTAAATCTAATCTCATTCACATTCGCCATTAAGAGCTCTTCAAAAGTCATTACATGCTTTGCAACAAGATCTGCATCCTCTGACTTTAATAACATGGGGATTTCATCCTTAATCGTAAATAAACAGGAAGGCTCTAGTCCAACTATTGGTATTCCTGCAGATGCGTACGGGAAGTATGTTTCGACTAATTGCTTTGCATTCACTCTAGCTGAACCTACATTTCCAACGGATAAATGGGTTTTGCCGCAACAGATCTCACTTTTTTTGTTGCTTTTCGGTATTGGAGCAAATGGCGTGTAACCGGCCGCCTTTAGCACATTTACTGCACTTCTTAAATTTTCTGGCTCAAAATATCTGTTAAAAGTATCACCAAATAGGATTACTGGTAATTTCCCTTTTGGTTCACTGTTTATTTCTGAACTTTTAAAATAGTCACTTCGCCATATTGGCAATCTTCTTCTCGATGAAAATCCTGTTATTTTCTCACTTATAAAGGGAAGACCTGGTATTCTGTCACGTAAATTCATAACCCAAGGCACTTTAGCCACTACCGATGCATAATTTGGTAAATAAGCAATTAGCCGATCATGTAAGGAAAGTGAGTGCTTCGCAGCCCACAGAGCATTGATTTCAATCTTCATTGAAGAGACATTCACACCAGTTGGGCACTCTCGCTTACAAGCCTTACAGGAAACACAGAGTTTTAGACTTTCTTTCATCTTATCACTGATCATGGCATCAGGGCCAAGCTGTCCCGACATAGCTAGTCTAAGTATGTTCGCTCTTCCTCTTGTGCTATCCTTCTCATCCCTAGTAATCCGAAATGAGGGACACATAACACCTCCAACTAATTTACGACAGGCACCGTTGTTATTGCACATTTCAACTGCTCCCTGGAGCCCACCCGCAGCACCAGGCCATCCTTTCCAGTCCAATGTAGTAGGAAAATCAGATGCTTTGTATCCAGGAGCATAACGAAACAAATCACGTGCATCCATCTTAGGGGCATTAACTATTTTACCAGGATTAAATAAATCACTTGGGTCCAAGATTTTTTTCAATTTTATAAAAGCAGTATTTAATTTTTCACCAAACATCACCGGGTTGAACTCAGATCTTGAAATTCCATCTCCGTGCTCACCAGAATGGGAACCAGAAAACTTCTTCACCAATTCAAATGCTTCTAAAGCAATCGCCCGCATTTTTGTCACATCAGAACCATTCTTCATGTTAAGAACTGGCCTAACATGTAGGCAACCTACCGATGCATGGGCATACCAAGTCCCATGTGTGCCGTATTTCTTAAATATATCAGTTAGGCCTTGTGTATAATCTGCTAAGTGCGGCAACGGTACTGCGCAATCTTCAACGAAGGATACTGGTTTTGCATCTGATTTCATCGACATCATGATATTTAAACCAGATTTCCTCATCTCAGAAATCCGATTTTGTTCTTCTAATGGCTCGATGACTACTATACCTCGGTCGATTCTAGATTTTTTTGGGTTTTCGGACTTATTTTCGGAAAATATAGAAACCATTATTTCTTTGAGTTGATCCACTTTTGATAAATTTCCCGCCCACGTCTCCTCAGAGAATTCAACAACCAGTATTGCTGCCGGATTACCCTTTACATAATCCTCAACAGTGCTTTTAAATAATGGTATTGTGCGCGCTAGTGAAACCATGGTCTCATCAATTAATTCGACTGTCATGGGATTTAAACCAACTATGTGCTGCGCGGACTCCATGGCTGAATAGAAGCTGCTGAAGTGACACAAAGCCATAATTTTTGCTGGAGGCAAGGGAGAAAGTTTAAGTTCAATCGCGCTTGAATAATTAAGCGTACCTTCCGAACCCACAATCAAGTGTGCCAAATTGATATCGGAGGTAGCTGCATTACTGCCTGGGCGCCTAGAAAGTGTTCCTTCGATAAGAGCATCTAAATTATATCCACCTACCCTTCTGAGGACTTTAGGAAACCTTCTCTCAATTTCAGTACGATTATTTAAACCCAAGCTCAAAAGCTCAGGCAGTACTTCATCGAGGCCAAAAATCTGCGCAGGCATCATTCCAAAGCGTGCAGGTTCGGAGTTAGACATTATTACGTCAATTGAATTTACGTTATCACGCATTATTCCATACCGAATTGATCGACCACCAGCAGAGTTATTACCTGCCATGCCACCAATTGTTGCCCTGCTTGACGTAGATACGTCTACTGGGAAAAATAATCCGTGTGGCTTGAGGAACCGATTTAATTCATCGAGAACTATACCCGGTTCGACAACACATTTTCTAGAAATAGGATCAAACTCTAGGACTTTATTCAAATATTTACTGTTATCAATAACAATAGACTTGTTTACGGTTTGCCCGTTTTGGGAGGTACCACCACCACGGGCTAAAACTGAAAATCCATTTTTTTGAGCAAAGTAGATAACTTCTCGCGCGTCGTTTACTGTTTTGGGAACAACTACCGCTTTGGGCATCAATTGATAAATTGATGCGTCAGTGGCATATCGTCCAAGGTCAAAAGTACTTTCTAAAAATTCTCCTTCAATTGACCTTTTTAAAACTGAAAAATCTGACACCATCAGAGCTTAAAAACCTTCCCTTATCTTGCGTTGATAAGTATCATAGCTTCATTAGTTCAATTCACAATATGGTATAAGGCTAGAATAGCTCGACATCAAAATAGTAATAAAGAAGCGCGATACAATGCCAAGAAAGTACGTCCCAGGCAAACATTTCCTGCAAATTCCAGGCCCGTCTAATGTACCAGACAGAATTCTGCGTGCAATGGATTTCCCGACTATCGATCATAGGGGCCAAGACTTTTTTGATCTCTCAAAAAAATGCCTTTTGGGTATGAAGAAGATTTTCAAAACAGACTCTCATGTAATTATTTACCCAGCATCAGGTACCGGTGCTTGGGAAGCAGCTCTGACAAATACAATGTCAACAGGGGACACGGTACTAATGGTAGAAACTGGGCATTTTGCGAGCCTATGGCGTAAGCTAGCAAATCGTTTAGGCATAGTTACTGAACTGATTCCTACAGACTGGCGTCGAGGCGCAGTCGCAGACAAAATTAAGGATCGTCTGTTAAGCGATAATTCAAACCAAATAAAAGCAGTCTGCGTTGTTCACAACGAAACGTCTACTGGTTGTATGTCAAATATAAAAGAGGTGCGTGAGGCTATAGATCAAGCAAATCATGGGGCATTACTCATGGTCGATACTATTTCATCCTTGGCCTCTTCAAACTTCTGTCATGACGCATGGGGTGTCGATGTTACGGTAGCTGGCTCACAGAAAGGTCTTATGTTACCACCAGGGCTCTCATTTAATGCAGTATCTGAAAAAGCACTTGAGTTTTCCAAAAGCTCAAACCTTCCCAAATCATATTGGGCTTGGGATGACTATATTGCTTCAAACAAGACCGGCGCCTTTCCTTACACACCAGCCACAAATCTATTTTTTGGACTGAGTGAAGCATTAGATATGCTTTTTGATGAAGGTATTGAAGAGGTTTTCAAAAGACATAAAATACATGGGGAAGCAACCAGATTAGCAGTTCAGGCATGGGGTTTGGAGGTTCTGTGCCTTGAAAATAAAGATCACTCTAATACCCTTACCGCAGTGTTGCTGCCGGATGGTCACGATGCCGACAAATTTAGAGAAGTAGTCTTACAAAATTATAATATGTCACTGGGAAACGGGTTATCCAAATTATCGAAGAAGGTTTTTCGGATAGGTCATTTGGGTGATTTTAATGACCTGATGCTAGTAGCAACACTCGGAGGAATTGAGATGGCGCTTGGTAAGACCAATATTCCCCATCAGGCAGGTGGCACATTGGCTGCAATGCAGCTGTTGAAAGGGAAAAATACTCAAGATAGTTTATAAAAAATGGTGTAATCAGGCAATTGAGTTCCGGATTGCTAGTATATTTTCTCCATAAACAGATGTGTTATCAGCGGAGCCCCCTTTAAATACCGCTGAACCTGCTACCAAAACATTTGCACCTGCATCTACAACTAGTGATGCAGTTTTAGTATCTATTCCTCCATCAATTTCTAAAAAAATTTTTCGGGAACCAATCATAGATTTCAATTTTTTTATTTTATCCACTTGAGATGCAATAAAACTTTGACCGCCAAATCCAGGATTCACAGTCATGACACAAACAAGGTCAATAGAATCCAACAGATATTCTACACTTTCAGCTGGAGTACCTGGGTTCAATGCAATACCAGCTTTGCAACCGGCCGCTCGAATTGCTTGCATTGCACGATGCGGGTGGGGTGTTGCCTCATAATGAGCGGTAATAATATCTGCACCCGCGTCCACGTATGCGGGTATATATGACTCAACCGGGCTGATCATAAGATGTACATCCATCACCGTCTTAACATGCGGACGGATTGCTTTGCATAAGGCCGGGCCAAATGTTAAATTTGGCACGAAATGCCCATCCATGACATCAACATGAATCCAATCAGCGCCCTGCTCCTCAACCGCCTTAATTTCCTTTTCAAAATTTGCAAAGTCTGCAGCGAGTATAGATGGCGCGATTTTTACATCTCTTCCCATAAAAAGGTCCATTTAAGTAATATTATGGCGGTAGTTAGCCATTATCTGACATAAACACCAGAAAAAGAACTCTAAAATCAAAAATATTTACACAAATATCAAAAATCAGTAGGGGCTCCACCCTCAGTTTTTCGACACTCAACAAATTCCTTTAATTCCTCATCAATTCCTTGGTCAATTACTGGTTCTGAGAATTCATTAAGAATTTGTTCATATATTTTATAAGCACGTTCAGGCGTCCATACAGCCCCAGCTGCCTCCCATGCCTCATAATTTTTCCAGTCAGATAAAAATGGCTGATAAAAGGCACTTTCATAACGACTCTGAGTATGTTCAACACCAAAGAAATGTCCGGTACTGCCAACTTCTTTAATAGCTGATATTGCGATGCTGTCAGTATCTGTGGAGAATATTTCAGGATCCATATACCTTTGTATTTGTTGTATGATTTCACAATCCATTATAAATTTTTCTGGGCTGGCGATAAGACCACCCTCTAACCAGCCAGCAGCATGGTAAATAATATTCGATCCTGACTGTACCGCTGCCCAGAGGCTATTAGACGTTTCCCAGATAGATTGCCCATCAGGCACGTTTGCAGCGCATACTCCAGACGACCTTAATGGAAGACCATAGAAACGGGCTAATTGACCCGTCATTTGGGTTGCTCGAATATACTCAGGTGTCCCAAATGCAGGGGCGCCAGACTTCATATCAACATTAGAAGTGAAAGTGCCTATTGCGCACCCAACTCCTGGCTTAATATACTGCGCTAAAGCGATCGCACTTAAGCCCTCAGCAATTGATTGCGCAACTGCACCTGCCATAGTAACTGGTGCCATTGCACCCGCTAACGTAAATGGTGTTACGATCAAGCCTTGATTTCGTCTGGCTAACCTCATCCATCCATCAAGCATGGGTTCATCATGCTTTAACGGAGATGTCGAATTAATATTTGTATACATTTTTGGACCACTATCGAACTCTTCGTCCGTCCATCCACCGGCAATTCGCACCATTTCAATAACATCTTCGACCCTCTCTTTTCCTAAGCTGTAGGCGTGAGCGGCTTTATCAGTAATAGTTAATTTATCATAGAGAACGTCAAGATGACGGGTGCTGGGATGAAGATCAACTGGCTCTACCGGGTAACCACCAACAAAGTGAATACAATTAAAATACTGGCTCAGCTTAAGTAAATTTTTGCAGGTCTCTCTGGTTCCCGGCACTTTTCGACGTATTTTTGTATCCCAATAATTCGGTGGTGAAGAGACATTCCCAAACAATATTTTTTTCCCACCAACAGTAATTTTTTTCTCTGGGTTTCTTGGAGTGATATCAAATTCAGAGGGCGCTTTATTTATCATCTCCATAATAAATTCACGATCAAATTTTACGTTTTCTCCAACTACTATACAGCCCGCTCTTGCCAAAATGTCTCTGGCTTCAACATTAAGAATTTCCAACCCAATATCTTCTAGTATTTCCATTGCGCCGAAATGGATGGCTTTCACCCCCTCCTCATTCAAAGGCTCAGTAGGCTGGTCTATATTTGTGGTTAGTTTCCAGGGCATTTGAAGAATGGATGACCTTCCTCGTCTGCCAGCATTGCCAGCTCTCCCACCACCTCTTTTTCCCCGAGATTTAATAGAACTCATGTGTTTGCTCTTACGTTTTGTTCCTAAAACATAGGGGTTAACCAATTATGTCCCGTTCTTTTGCGACAATCTGAGTCGTATTAAAACATAATTAATTTAGGAGTTCTTCTATCTTCCCGATGTTATCAAGAACCAAATCAGAATACGGAGCGAGATCAGAATATGAGGCTAAGCCTGTAAGCACTCCAATTTTATACATCCCCGCTTTTTCTGCAGCAAATAAATCATGAGTACTGTCTCCAACCATAGCAACCCGATCTGGTAAGATCGAAAACTGCTCTGCGAATGCCAGAAGCGGCCCGGGGTCTGGCTTAATTCCGAAACCGCTGTCGTAACCAGCGATAAAATCAAAATATTTGTGAATGCCAGCTGCTTTCAAATGTAAATGCGCTACAGCCTCGAAATCATTTGTTACAAGGCCTATCCTCACACCCTTAGATTGTAAATTCTTGAGAAATTTGTCTAATGGAATAACCTCCATAAGTTTAACATTTTTTGCTGAACTCAATAAAAAATTCTCAATTTCCTGCTTGCTGATATCATTTATAAAAGTCGCAATCTTATCCGCAGCCTGTTCAGCTGTCCCGGCGATTAACAAACTCGATTTTAAAAAGTTCTGATTTTTCAAATCATACCCTAGGGCTCTAGCCACTAGTTCTTTTTTTGACGCTTCATTTCGGCAAAGGTGGTCAATTATATCTAATGTCCATGAGCTCCAGGTACCATGAAAATCAAAAAGAGTGCCGTCTTTATCAAATAAAATAGCGTCAAAATCCATTAAATTTCAAGTCCAGTTTACCTGATCGCCCCCTGGCAAGAATAGTCTTGCAGTTTGCATCAACTCAGGTTGTAATTTCATAGCATCGCAGGCTTCCATAACCCACTTATCATCAAGTAACAAAAAATCTAATACGGCCACTAAAAATACTGTGTTTTGAATATCACTTTTGATAGTATTCTCTGATACTCCAGTTGAGCCCATAAAAAGATCCAGAAGCTCTTGATTTGAGAGAAGCCAATTCGCAGCTTTTAATGCGTAAATTTCTGCGTCGTCCGAGGTCATAATAAATAATTAAAGAAGATTTCCAAATAGCTTTTTACAATCAAGAATTGTAACATTCATAACCCTCAATAATTGAGATACAACAAATAATTTAAAAACTTTTTTTCCGCCCTTGCTGAAATCAGAATTTAACGCATTATGCAAAATAGTGTTTTTGTTTTGAAGGGTGAAGTCGATGGGCTACAGAGAAATTTATAATAGCTGGAAAAAGGATCCAGAAGCCTTTTGGATGAACGCTGCAGAGGCTATCGACTGGGATAAGAAACCATCTAAAGCACTATTTGCAGATAGAGCACCCTTGTACGAATGGTTTAGTGATAGCATGGTAAATACTTGCTACAATGCCGTCGACAGGCATGTTTTTAACGGTCGAGCAGACCAAAAAGCAATTATTTACGACAGTCCAATGACTGATACAAAGTATTCAATAACCTTCGCAGAGTTATTAGAAAAAGTTGCAAGCCTAGCCGGAGCCTTAAGTAGTAAAGGGATTTCAAAAGGTGACCGAGTTATAATTTATATGCCTATGATTCCTGAGGGAATAATATCTATGTTGGCTTGTGCAAGAATTGGCGCAATACATTCAGTAGTATTTGGTGGGTTTGCTTCCAATGAACTGGCCGTAAGAATTGATGATGCCAAACCAAAAGCCATAATAGCTGCGTCATGTGGTTTAGAACCCAATAGGGTTGTTGAATATAAACCATTAATCGACAGTGCTATTGAATTAGCAAATTATAAACCAAAGACTGTCATTATTTTTCAAAGGGCACAATGTAAAGCAAAATTAGTTAATGGACGCGATTACGACTGGGAGCATATTCAAAGTAAGGTAGAAAAAGCTCCATGCGTATCAGTTGAAGGTAGTCATCCGGCATATATTCTTTATACCTCCGGGACAACCGGAGCTCCAAAGGGGGTAGTCAGACCAACAGCTGGTCATCTGGTCGCTCTCAACTGGACCATGAAGAATTTTTATGATGTAGACCCGGGAGAGGTGTTTTGGGCGGCATCTGACATAGGATGGATAGTTGGTCACAGTTACATTTGCTATGCACCACTGATACACGGAAATACCACGTTAGTGTTTGAAGGGAAGCCTGTTGGAACACCTGACGCAGGAACATTTTGGCGTGTGATAAGCGAGCACAAAGTCAGTAATTTCTTTACCGCACCAACAGCATTTAGAGCCATCAAGAGAATGGATCCCAAAGGGGAACTCAAACAAAAATATGACCTCAGAAATTTACGCGCCTTATTTTTAGCTGGAGAAAGAGCTGACCCAGATACTGTTAAATGGGCAGAAAACTTGCTCCAGGTGCCAATTATTGACCATTGGTGGCAAACGGAAACAGGTTATGTGATTGCTGGAAACCCAATAGGAATAGAGAAACTTCCAATAAAAATTGGAAGCCCAACAGTGCCAATGCCTGGCTTTGACATCAAAGTTTTAGACCGCACTGGAAAAGAGCTGCCAGCTGGAGAACTCGGTTCAATTGCAATTAAATTACCCCTACCTCCAGGTACGCTTCCAACTCTTTGGAATGCGGCAGAAAGGTTCAAATCATCTTATTTAAATACATTCCCTGGATATTATGAAACAGGTGATGCGGGCACGATTGATGATGATGGCTATATTTATATAATGGCGAGAACCGACGATGTGATAAACGTGGCTGGTCATCGCCTATCAACAGGAGCAATAGAAGAAGTTCTGGCAAACCACCCTGATGTAGCAGAATGTGCAGTAATTGGAGTATCTGATAACTTGAAAGGGCAATTGCCCATCGGGTTCGTATGTCTCACATCTGGTGTTGAGCGGGAACATATAGCAATAGAAACTGAGTGCGTAGAAATGGTACGTTCGCAAATTGGTCCAGTTGCATCATTTAAAAATGCGGTTGTTGTAGATCGGTTACCGAAAACAAGATCTGGAAAAATCTTACGCGGCACCATGGTTAAAATTGCCGACAATGACGAATTCAAGCTACCTGCCACTATCGACGATCCAGTTATTTTAGAGGAAATCAAAGAAGCTCTAATGACAATTGGTTACGCAAAATAGTGCAGACAGCTCACCGTTAAAAACAAAACTTAATTGATCTTGTATATGTTTTGTTTACGCTCTTTTTGTAACTAAGGTGTGAAATATGTCGGATAAACCTATATGGGCTCTCTCTGCCACTGAGCTTGTTAAAAAAACAAAAAATAACGATTTGAGTGCAACAGAAATCACATTTGCATATCTGGAGCATATAAAAACAATAAATCCTGAACTCAATGCCATTGTCGATGATATGTCCAAAGAGGCCATAAAACGTGCTGAGAACCTTGACAGTGCTGCCAAATCAGGGGATTCAAAAGGAAGACTATTTGGAGTTCCCGTCACTGTTAAAATAAATGTGGATCAAAAAGGATACGCAACAAGCAACGGTGTATCAGCGTTAAAAAATTCAATAGCCAGTCAAAATGCACCAATTGTTGATCATCTCCTGAATGCCGGAGCAATATTTGTGGGCAGAACAAATACTCCAGAATTTTCTTTTCGGGCTGAAACGGAAAATCCACTTTATGGTCGAACACATAATCCGTGGGGGAAGCACTTGTCGCCAGGGGGCTCATCGGGCGGCGCTAGTTCCGCTGTAATGTCCGGAATGTGCGCGTTGGCTCATGGAAATGATATAGGAGGCTCACTGCGCTTTCCATCTGTTGCAACTGGAGCAGTAACACTCAAACCTGGCCTAGGCAGAGTTCCCGCGTGGAACTCAAGCCAGACCAATGAGCGAGGCATCCTTGCTCAGTCAATGTCAGTACAAGGTCTGATTACTAGAAGTGCACATGATCTTCAGTTGGCCATGCCAGAAATAATAAAATCCGATCTAAGGGATCCTTTTCATGTCCCTATGCCATGGGATAATTCTAAGTTATCAAAAAACTCACGAAAAGTAGCTCTTTGTTGTGATACTCCAGGGTTCAAAACGGATTCAGAAGTTCTGAAAGGTTTAACAATAGCAGCTGATGCTCTGAGCAATGTAGGCTTTGAGGTACATGAAGTGAGCCCGCCGCTCTTAGAGGAAACCGCAAAAGAGGGCTATAGTGCACTTCTAGGTGAAGTATCAGGTCTTTTGGGAGACGATATCCGAAAATATGGTTCTAAAAAGATACAAATGATTTTTGATGAATATTTTCGTCAATTTGAACCCTATGAAGGAAGAAAGCTTTTAACTGCGATGGCTAACAGAACACGGTATGCTCGAGAATGGTCACTTTTTATGGATGAATATCCTTTAATAATTTCAAATCTAATACCAACCACCTTTTTTTATCCAGATCGAGATGCTGAGGGTGCGGCAGGTGTAACTGAAGTATTGGGTGCGGCACTCTGGTCATATTCTGTTAACTTTATTGGTCACCCAGCTGGGATTGTTCCAACACACATTTCGTATACCAAAACTGGTGCCACCCCAATCGGAATTCAGATAATTGGGCAACGGTGGCGCGAAGATACAGTTGTGAGTGCATTAATCGCCATTGAGAAACACTGTGGCACTATTTATGAAAAACTATGGAAGCAACTAGGTTGGCTTAATTAAACAAATTGCTCTTGAATTAATCTTTCATCTAGCCCGTGGCCCTGATTAAAAAGAATTTTATGCTTTATTTTAGTTTCAGAGCTAATTTCAACTTTCTTGACATTTTTAAAAGATACGCTGTCAGCATCTGCCATCACGGGTCTTTTATTATTATCTAGTACATCTATGCGAACGATAGAAGTTTTAGGTAACAAAGCCCCGCGCCATCGACGGGGTCGATATGCATTTAGTGCGGTCATCGCTAGAACATCTGCGCCGATGGGCAGTATGGGCCCATGAGCAGAATAATTATAAGCAGTTGATCCCGCTGGAGTAGCAACTAAAACGCCATCACATACCAGCTCCTCCATGCGCTGTCGATTATCAACCCATATTTTTAACTTTGCGGCTTGCGGCCCAGCTCTTAAAAGAGAGACCTCATTTATCGCTAGCGCAGTCTCAACTTTTCCGTCAACAAGTGTAGCTTTCATAATTAGAGGGTTAATTATTTGCTGCTCCGCATTAGCAAGCCGCAATGGCAAGGCTTTTATTTCATAAGCGTTCATCATAAAGCCAACGGTTCCGCGGTTCATTCCATACACCGGGGCTCGCAAATTCTGACAAAGGTGTAAAGTTTGGAGCATAAACCCATCGCCACCCAATGCGACAATATAGTCCGCTGTTTTAAAATCACATTGCCCATAAATTTCTGTCAGTTCATGCAATGCAGCCTGCGCACTATCCGTGTCAGCAGCTAAAAATGCAATTTTTTCTGACATATAAATGCCCTCAATCCAATTATTTAAAGTCTACAGCTTTTATAAATAAGATTCAGCATAAACGAGATAAAAAAACAAGTTAAACAAAAGTTAGTCTGTCTTTTTGCATATTAAGCCGTAAGAGCCTTGACCAAATAGTGATATTTAGGCATCACGAGATTTATGTTGATATTTAAAATTTTCTTGCCAAATGAGTGGCAAGATTTTGCAAAAGTTGGGAGAACCAAAGGTGCGCCTGTTGATATTGCCGATGGTTATATACATTTTTCTACAGCGACGCAGGTCAGGGAAACTTTAACTAAGCATTTTTCAAGTCATGACAAGTTGGTTGTCGCAGCCTTTAAAACAGATACTTTTTCAACAGACCTAAAATGGGAACCGTCTCGTGGAGGGCAAGACTTTCCACATTTATACAGAGGGCTACTAATGACAGAAGTCGAATGGCATAGTGCAATAAAAAAGGAAAATGGGTGTCATTATTTACCAGAGGCTATCAATGAGCTTATCTGAAAAAATTGGCCTTCGATTACTAACAAGCCTTGACCCAGAAAAAGCTCATAACTTAGCCATAAGAGCCCTCAAGCTTGGTATTGTCTCAAACACCCCAGTTTTCAAGTCTGAAGCGTTGGAACTAAATGTTGCGGGCTTAAAATTCAACAATCCTTTAGGTTTAGCTGCGGGTTTCGATAAAAATGCAGAGGCCATTAAACCCCTGATGAACTTTGGTTTTGGCTTCATCGAAGTAGGCGCAGTTACCCCAAATGCTCAACAAGGAAATCCTAAACCACGCCTATTCAGGCTTAGAGAGGATAAAGCCATTATAAATCGATTTGGATTTAACAATGATGGTATGATTAAAGTCTCAAAAAGATTGTCTAGACGACCCTCAAACGGAATAATTGGGTTGAACCTTGGAGCGAATAAAACCAGTGCTGATCGTATCAGTGATTTTGCGACTGTATTTAAAACATGCAAAGAATTCATCGATTTTGCGACCGTTAATGTTTCATCGCCAAATACAGAGAATTTAAGAGAGCTACAGGCACATAAGGAATTACGTGAATTATTGAACAAAGTAATGTCCTGTCAAAATGATTCTAAAATTAAAGTTCCTATATTTTTAAAAATAGCACCAGACCTTAAAAAAGGGGAGTTAGAAAATATTGCTTTAGTAGCCACTGAAACTAAAATTAATGGGATAATTGCAACAAATACAACCACCAGTAGGTACAATCTGAAAAGCATTTATCAGCATGAACAAGGTGGACTTTCGGGTGTTCCTATATTTGAGACTTCTACACGTGTACTTGCACAACTTTATTCTATTACAGATGGTCAAATTCCATTAATCGGCGTTGGAGGTGTATTTACAGGGGAACAATTATTCCAAAAAATCCGAGCGGGAGCATCGCTGGTCCAGATATACTCTGCTTTAATTTATTCAGGATTTTCTGTTACAACAAAAATATTAAAAGAATTAGATCTTACCTTAAAAAACCATGGCTTCAAAAATGTGGAAGAAGCTATCGGAACTGGTGCAGAAGAATGGCTATGAATGAGATCTGGCATAACCCAAGATGTTCAAAATCACGAATTGCCCTGACTTTACTTAAAGATCAGTCTATTGATGTAAACATATTTTATTACCTCGAAGAAAACATTAGTTACGAACACTTAATTTCCACAATCCAAATCTTGTCGATACCGGTTATAGAGCTCGTACGTACAAATGAAAAAATATTTAGAGCCTTAGGATTAAGCCGCACTAGTGACGATGAAATACTTATTCAGGCAATGCTTGAAAATCCAATTTTGATTGAGCGGCCAATATTAGTATTAGGTAAACAAGCGGTAATTGGACGTCCACCCGAGCGTGTTTAGAACTAATCAAATAATTGATTTTTCAAGCCTTGGATATTTTGAAAGAAGTGATAGGCCTCTAACTATAAATGAGACTAAAAGGGCAATCCAGAGACCGTAAAACCCGTATAGACCTACTAAAACATATGCAGCTAAGGCATAAATTATAAGTGATAAAAACATCATGTTGCGCATATCAACTGACCTTGTCGCACCAACAAATATGCCATCCATTAAAAAAGGTAGCGCCCCAAAAATGGGTCCAATAACAATGAATATCAGAAATGTCTCAGAAACCAATCTAACCTCATCTGATGTTGTCATTATTTGAATAAATAAGGGTCCTAAAAGAGCATAAATGATAGACATAAAAACGGCTATTATAAACGTCCATAAACCAGCCTTAATGACTGCATCTCTCAACATGATACGATTTGATTTGCCAACTGCCTGGCCTACTAGAACTTCTGCTGCGAAAGCAAAACCATCCATTCCATATGCAGAAATATGCAGAAATTGAAGTAGAATTTGTGTTGCGGCTAACTCTACATCACCAAATTTTCCTGAAGTCATAAGAAATGATACAAATATCATTTCTAACATGAGTGATCGTAAGAAAATGTCTCTATTTACCAATAGAATTGAAAGAATTTTTGTTCTAGAAAAAACTATACTCCAGATTATTTTTGGAAGGTTTTTAGATATTATAAAACAAATTCCTAAACCAACGAAAAAGGCGAACCATTCAGCTATAAATGTGGCCCATGCAACGCCCTCTACGCCCCATCCCAAACCTAGCACAAACCAAAAATCCAAAATGGCATTCAAACCATTCATCGTGAGTTGCAATATCAATACATATTTAGTTTTCTCTAATGCGATCAGCCATCCCATCACTGCATAAGTAGAAATTATAGCTGGTGCAGAGAAAATACGAACACTCATGTATTCAAGGGCTAAAACCTCAACTTGATTGGAGCTGGGAGAGATTAGAAAAGATAACCAGAATATTATTGGATGTATTAAAATTACAAAAAGACCACAAAAGCAGCCAATTAGGATCCCTCTAATAAGTAAAGCTACTACTTCAGAGGTATCATCCCTACCAAAAGCTTGGGCAACAAAACCCGTGGTCCCCATACGTAGGAAACCAAACAACCAATATACTGCTCCAAGTATGATCGCGCCGATACCAACAGCACCAATTGCAATTGCATCTCCAAGTTGACCAATTACACCTGTATCGATAGCACCTAAAATTGGAATGGAAATATTAGAAAGCACTATCGGGAGTGATATCGCTAGCACACGGCGGTGAGTTATACTCCGAGAAGAGTCCAATTATTTTCCTTTTAGCTAGCTAGTTAGTTAAACCCTGGGCGAGCTACCTGCACTAATAGTTTTAAATCTAATAAAAGGGCGAATAAATTTAGTTGACCGACCTTGCCGGATTAGTAAGACAGCATTACACTCTGCGCAAGATGTGGGGTTTTTATGAGTGAAATTAAACTTTCTTTCAAGGAAATGTGCGCAAAGTTCGATGTGACACCGCGAACCCTGCGTTATTATGAATATATTGAGCTATTGAGTCCAGAAAGGATTGGGCGCTCACGTTTTTATGGCGCACGAGATTGTGCAAGAATGACGCTAATTTTGCGCGGTAGAAAATTTGGTTTTCAATTAGAGGAACTCAGACAGTGGCTGTTAATTTACGATAAAGAAGGCACGAATGCTCAAATGCATGTATTTATTGATATGGCTGATCGGAAACTTATTGAACTTTTTGAACAACAAAAACAACTAGCCGAAACAATCAAAGAACTAGAAGAACTCAGATCAGTAACCAAGAAATCATTAAAACTTTAAATTGACGTAACGTTTGCTTACGTAAACGTTAACTTTCTTATTTTATAGGTTATTGTCGGCTCAAAAGAGTCTTTGAAATGGATGCTTCTTCAACAATTCGTGAAATGTGTGATGAATTCAGTGTAACCGCTAGAACTTTAAGATTTTATGAGGCGAAGGAGCTTCTTTTCCCAATAAGAGATGGTCAAAAACGACTTTTCACGAAACGTGATCGAGCTCGTCTTAAATTAATTTCAAAAGGAAAGAGGTTCGGTTTTTCACTAGAGGAAATCAGACAGCTACTTAATCTGTATGATATGGGCGATCAACAACAGACTCAACTTTTCCAAACTTATGAATTGGCAAAAGAAAGACTGAAACAGCTAGAATCACAACACTATGAACTCGGCGAAACCATCGAAGAGTTAAAGGAACAACTTAACCTTGGAAGAGAATTGATAAAACAAACTAATTTATCTTCTGAGCTGGCCGAATAATAAAATGGGACCTGAATAATGCCAAGCTACCACGCACCAATAAAAGATATCAAATTTATCTTACAGAACGTTTTAGAAATTAACGATAGTGAAATCCCAGGGTATAGCGAACTAGATAACGAATATTTAAATGCCATTTTGGAAGAAGCATCAAAAATTTCAACAGAAGTACTCGCACCATTGAATGCTATTGGAGACGAACACGGTTGTAGCTTTGAGAATGGACTTGTTTATACTCCACCGGGGTTTAAAGAGGCCTTTAATCAACTCAAAGACGGTGGGTGGACTGGAATTGATTGTGATACCAAATTTGGGGGCCAAGGTCTTCCCTATTTGATTAGCATTGCAGTTGGTGAAATGTTTGCAAGCGCCAACATGGCGCTTGGAATGTATCACGGCCTAACACATGGTGTATATTCAGCAATTTATTCTCATGGTAGCGATGAACAAAAAGCTAAGTATTTGCCTAATTTAATAAATTGCAACTGGACAGGGACAATGAACCTTACTGAACCTCATTGCGGCACAGACCTTGGCTTAATGAGGACAAAAGCAACTAGGGAAGATGATGGAACTTTTAAAATAAGTGGGCAAAAAATCTTCATTTCCGCTGGTGACCACGATCTAGCAGAAAATATTATACATTTGGTTCTGGCAAAGATTCCCGATGGCCCCGAAGGAGTGAAAGGAATATCTCTTTTCATTGTCCCAAAATTTTTGACTAACGAAGATGGTTCGTTGGGAGAGCGCAATCAAGTATCAGTTGGTAAAATAGAGAGAAAAATGGGGATCCATGGAAATGCTACATGTGTAATGAATTATGATGAAGCGGTTGGATACTTAGTCGGTGAGGAACATAAGGGGATGAGAGCAATGTTCACGATGATGAACGAAGCCCGACTAGGAGTTGGCTTACAAGGTCTCTCACAAGCTGAATTGGCTTATCAAAATGCTCTTTTATACGCGAAAGATCGATTACAAGGAAGAGATATTACGGGTACCAAAAATCCTGATGATTTGGCTGACCCAATCATTGTTCATCCAGATGTCCGTAGGAATTTGATGGATCAAAAAAGTTTTTCGGAGGGAAGCCGAGCACTTATCCTTTGGGGCGCAAATATGATAGATCAAGCTAATCGCAACTCAGATAGCAGCGCAGAAGGGTTAATAGGACTGTTAACGCCTGTTATAAAAGGATTTTTAACTGATAAAGGTTTTGACATGACCATCCAAGCTCAGCAAATATATGGCGGGCATGGATATATAGAAGAATGGGGAATGTCTCAATTTGCACGAGACGCACGTATCGCAATGATTTATGAAGGTGCAAATGGTATTCAAGCTTTGGATTTAGTCGGGCGGAAATTGCCTCAGAACCAAGGTAAAAATATGATGGCTTTCTTCGCTATTTTAAAGACTTACTTAGAGGAACATCAAAATCAATCAGACGATTTTGATAGTGTATTTCTAGAGCCTATGAAATCTGCGGTAGATGACTTAGAAGGAGCTGTTCTTTATTTCATGGACAAAGGCATAAAGAATCCAAACGACGCTCTCGCTGGATCTTATGACTTCATGCACCTATTTGGATATATATGTCTTGGTTTAATGTGGTGTAAAATGGCCCAGGCATCTTATAAAGCTATAAATCTTCAGTCTGATGATAACGATTTTCATCAAAGCAAGATTTCAACTGGACAATATTTTATGGAAAGACAGTTACCTTTTACAAAATTACACTTTGCACGCATCAGAGCAGGATCAAGCTCAGTCATGACATTGAGTGCAAATAATTTCTAAATAGGATAAATTATGCAGTTCCAACTACATTCATTCGCAGAAAGCGGACACTCCTACAAGGTTGCTCTAGCCCTGCATTTTGCAAAAGCCGACTGGGAGCAGGTTTTTATTGACTTTTTTCGTGGTGAAACTCGATCAGAAGCTTATAAAAAAGAAATCAACTCGATGGCTGAAGTACCAGTTCTGCAAGATGGTGATAAAAAAATATCACAATCAGGTGCTATACTTGACTATCTGCACGGTAAAACAGGACATTATTTTGGAAGAAATGAAGAAGAACGCGTTGAAATTTTACGATGGGTCTTGTGGGACAACTCTAGGCTATCGGGAAGTCTTGGGCCTACCCGGTTCCTAATGAATTTCATTTCTGAAGATAAAAGACCTTTTGAAGTAATTGATTACCTACAAAAACGAAATAATGCTGCACTGGCCGTATTAGAAAATCACCTTGCTGACCAGAAGTGGATTGCGGCAGATCAGTTAAGCGCCGCCGACTTATCCTGTTGCTCATATCTATTCTACCCAGAAGATTTTGGGTTTAACCGCAAATCTTATCCGAACATTGATCGCTGGTTGTCTTACATTGAAGCATATGAAAATTGGAAACACCCTTACGATTTGCTCAAGCGAGCATATCCACCGAAGTAAAGGATTTAATATGAAAGAAGTATTTATTTATGATGCTGTCCGCACCCCAAGAGGGAAAGGACGTAAAGATGGTAGTCTACATGAAGTAAGTGCCCTCGCCTTATCGACGACAGTTCTAAATAATATCAGAAAACGCAATGATTTAGACGGACAAATCGTTGAAGATGTAATTTGGGGGAATGTTACTCAAATTGGAGAGCAAGGCGCTTGTCTCGCCAGGACAGCTGTTTTGGCATCAGAATTAGATGAAGCCGTGCCCGGTATTTCAATCAATCGATTTTGTGCTTCCGGATTAGAAGCAGTGAACCTCGCGGCCAATCAAATTCGAGGTGGCGCTGGCAATTGTTACATTGCCGGAGGTGTAGAAAGCATGAGCCGAGTTCCAATGAGTAGTGACGGAGGTGCCGTTGCGGTCGACCCAAGCTTTACAATGAACAATTATTTTGTACCGCAGGGGATTAGTGCTGATTTGATTGCTACAAAGTATGGTTTTTCACGAGACCAAGCAGACGAATTGGCTGTAGAAAGTCAAAAAAGAGCAAATATCGCATGGAATGAAGATAGATTTTCTGGCTCTATTGTATCTGTCAAAGACGTCAATGGGTTAACCATTCTAGACCGTGATGAGTATATCAGGCCTGATACCGACATGCAAAAGCTTGGTGCATTAAAGTCGGCATTTCAGGATATCGGACAAGGGATGCCTGGCTTCGATAAAGTAGCATTAATGAAATACCCAGAAATAGATGAAATTAATCATATTCATCATGCAGGAAATAGTTCAGGTATAGTTGATGGAGCTGCAGGAATTTTAATTGGTGATCAGGAATTTGGTAACGCTCGGGGATTAAAACCAAGAGCTAAAATTCGTGCTACATGTAAAATGGGTACTGAGCCAACAATTATGCTGACTGGGCCAGTACCAGCCACAAACAAAATACTCTCTGAAAGTGGACTTAAAATAGGTGACATAGATCTTTTTGAAGTAAACGAAGCATTTGCCTCAATAGTTCTCATGTTTGAAAATGCGTTTAAAATAAATCATGATAAAGTAAATGTGAACGGCGGATCAATAGCTATGGGACATCCACTCGGAGCAACAGGTGCAATGATTTTAGGAACACTTTTGGACGAATTGGAACGTCAAGATAAGACAATGGGCCTCGCTACTCTATGTGTAGCATCAGGCATGGGCGCAGCAACAATTATTGAGCGGGTTTAAGGTAATAGAAATGGCAGATTTTTCAATAAAAATAGATCCAGACCAGATAGCCACAATTACATGGGATTGCCCTCAAAAGCCTTTTAACATCTTAAATTTCGAAGCTATAAACCTTCTGGATAGCCTAATCGATAAAATAATAGGTGATGAAAATATAATTGGTGCAGTAATTACAAGCGCTAAACCTGATTTCGCAGCGGGAATGGACCTTAAAGTTTTAGCAGATTTAAAAAAATTAAATGGTGACAACCCTGCTCAAGGATTGTTTGACGGCTTCATGCAAATGCACTCGATAATGCGAAAAATCGAACGCGCAGGGATGGACCCCAAAACCAACAAAGGGGGCAAACCTATTGTCACGGTTCTGCCGGGAACAGCTCTCGGCATAGGCTTGGAGATACCACTCTGCACTCATCGTATCTTTGCTGCAAATAACAAGAAAGCAAAAATTGGCTTGCCAGAAATTAAAGTAGGTATTTTCCCTGGAGCGGGGGGAACAACAAGATTAGTTCGAAAATTAGGTATATTTGGGGCATCACAGTTTTTACTGGAAGGAAAAACTGTAGACCCAATAAAGGCAAAATCATCTGGGCTTATCGATGAAGTCAGCGATAACCCAATGGCAGATGCTAAAGCTTGGATATTGGCGGCAAGAGATGTCGATATAGTGAAACCTTGGGATCAAAAAGGTTATAAATTACCAGGCGGCGCACCATATTCTCCGTCTGGATTTATGACTTTTGTAGGTGCTTCTGCTATGGTGAATGGTAAAACCATGGGTGCCTACCCCGCAGCGAAAGCAATGATGAGTGCTATATATGAAGGTTCGTTAGTACCTTTTGATACGGCACTGCGGATTGAGGCTCGCTGGTTTACAAATATTGTTATGAACCCATCGTCATCAGCCATGATTAGAAGTCTATTCATTAGCAAAGGGGCTCTAGAAAAGGGCGCCGTTCGTCCAAAAGAGGTACCCGACCAGCGTGTTAAGACAGTTGGAATTTTAGGCGCTGGCATGATGGGTGCAGGCATAGCACTTGTAGCAGCACAAGCCGGTATTAATGTAGTACTGGTTGATAGAGACCAAACTGCTGCAGATAAGGGAAAGGGCTATTCTGAAAAATATCTGACTGACGGTATAAACCGTGGAAAAATATCTGATAAAATAAAAGAAGAAACTCTAACCCGCATTTTAGCCACGAATGATTATACAAACCTTTCAGAGGCAGATTTAGTTATCGAAGCAGTTTTTGAAGATGCAAAAGTTAAATCTGACGTCACAAAGGCAGTTATAGAAGTAATCCCAAAAGACTGTATATTTGCATCTAATACGTCAACTCTTCCAATTAGTGAATTAGCTAATGCAAGCAAATATCCTGAAAACTATATTGGAATACATTTTTTTAGTCCGGTTGAAAAAATGTTGCTCGTTGAAATCATCAAAGGGAAAAAAACTGAAGCAAGAGCGGTTGCAAAAGCCTTAGACTTCGTTCGACAAATCAAAAAGACTCCCATCGTAGTTAACGACGCAAGGTTCTTCTACGCTAATCGCTGTATAATACCTTACCTAAATGAAGGACTAAGAATGATAACAGAGGGGATACCCCCAAGTATTATTGAAAGTGCCGCTAAGCAGTTAGGATTTCCTCTTGGACCAATACAACTTGTCGATGAAACTTCCATAGAACTGGGAGCAAAAATCGCGCGTGCTACAAAAGCGGCTATGGGTGCATCTTATCCAAATGAGCAAATTGACGAAATTTTGTTTTGGATGGAAAGCAAAGGTCGTCTAGGAAGGAAGGCTGGCGAAGGATTTTATAATTATAATGAAAAAGGCAAAAGAGAAGGTTTTTGGAATGGTTTAGAGAAAAAATTCCCATTATCAACAAAGAAAATTGCTTTCATAGATGTACAACACAGACTTATGTTCATTCAGGCTCTTGAAGCCGTTCGGGCATTGGAAGAAGGCGTGCTAATGGATATTAGAGAAGGTGATGTGGGTGCCATTTTAGGGTGGGGATTTGCTCCATGGTCCGGTGGCCCATTAAGTTGGTTAGATATCCTGGGGACTCCATACGCCACGGAACGATGTAAGGTATTATGTGAAACTTACGGTCCAAGGTTTAAGTGTCCCCCTATTCTAGCTGAGCTGGGAAAAAATAATGAGGCCTTTTACGATAGATTTTCTCCAGAAAGTTAAGCAAATCTTTATAAATGATCGAAGAAGTATGCTCTGAAAAAGAAATTTTTCCTTCCAAGCTTAGTTGAGTTGCAAAAGTTATTAAATTTAGCTTTATTAAGATACGAACTTGTTAACAAACAATGCGAGGCTAAACTGACATGGGCTGGATGGACGATGAAACAGGATTAGACAAAACTCCGGCAAACTTTGTTCCTTTAACTCCTTTATCGCACTTGCAACGAGCAGTAAAAGTATTCCCAACGCGCACTGCAGTCGTATACAATAAGCATAGGGTAAATTATGCGGAATATCATGCTCGCTGTAGTCAACTTGCTTCTGCACTAGTTTCAGTTGGTATAAAACCTGGAAGCGTTGTGGCGACTATTTTACCAAATGTTCCTGCACAAGCTGAGGCACATTTCGGGGTACCCGCATGTGGCGCTGTTTTGAATACGATAAATACTCGCTTGGACGTGGATACAGTTTCCTATATTTTTGATCACGGAGAAGCCAAAGTTGTTCTAGTAGACTCGCAATTTTTACCACTTGCAGAAAGTGCATGTGCCCAAATGGGAGAAAAGGCTCCTTTGATTATAGAGGTTCCAGATTCCAGCGCAGGATTTGAGAGTAGCGGAAAATATAGATCCTATGAACAATTTTTATCGTCAGGCGACAAAAATTTTAAATGGCTGATGCCCCAGGATGAATGGGAAAGCCTCGCATTAAATTACACCTCAGGGACTACTGGGCGACCAAAAGGAGTGGTCTATCATCATCGTGGCGCCTATTTGATGACTATGGGAACGGTGGTCTCGTGGCGAATGCAAATATTCCCTGTTTTTTTAACTATAGTTCCACTTTTTCATTGTAACGGGTGGAACCACACATGGCTTATGCCTATGGTTGGGGGTAAGTTAGTTTGTTGTAGAGAAATCTCTGCAGCAGCGATTTACAATGCTATTTCAGAAGAAAAAGTTGCATTTTTTGGTGGGGCACCGATCGTACTCAACTTGATTGTGAATGCTGATCAACAAGAAAGAAAGCCTTTTGAACATAAAGTAGAAGTTTTCACAGCTGGCGCCCCACCCGCACCTGCTACTTTGGACAAAATGGAAAAATTAGGTTTCAATGTCACCCAGGTCTATGGCTTAACTGAAACCTACGGACATGTTACCGAATGTTTATGGCAAGATAACGATTGGGCCAGTGTTACAGATGAGGAACGAGCAACTATCAAAGCGCGGCAAGGCGTCGCTATGCCTATGATGGAAGATATCACCGTTATGGACGATAAAATGGAACAAATCCCAATGGATAGTGCTACCCAGGGTGAAATAATGATCCGTGGTAATTCAGTTATGAAAGGATACTACAAAAATAAAGAGGCGACAAATTCAGCTTTTAAAGGTGGCTATTTCCACTCTGGAGACATAGCAATCCAGCACTCGGATAGCTATATACAAATAGCTGACCGAGCAAAAGATATTATTATTTCTGGTGGCGAAAATATTAGTTCAGTGGAGGTTGAAGGTGTCCTGATGGCTCATGAAAGCGTATCTCTTTGTGCAGTTGTTGCTATGCCTGATGAGAAGTGGGGGGAAGTACCATGCGCTTTTGTAGAGCTTCTACCGAAAACTGTCACAAGCGAGGATGAGTTAATTGATTTTTCACGTTCAAAAATAGCAGGGTTTAAGTGCCCCAAAAAAATCATATTCTGTGAATTACCAAAAACATCTACCGGCAAGATACAAAAATTCGAACTCCGAAAAGTCGCAAAGGAATTATCATAGCGACTGGCCTAAATGATTGCGTTAACCCAAATCTAATAAGTAGACAAATATGACTGCCTTAACCCAGTATCAAAGATTGGAAGCAACGGGTATTTGGCGCAAGAGTGCTGAAGCTCAGAGGCTTGATGTAATAATATCAATTGGTGAGTCATCGTTAGTTATAACTGACATAAATGAAAAGCCTCTTGCTCACTGGTCGCTTGCTGCACTGGCAGTCACCCAATCTAAGGATGGAAGTAAGTTATATCATCCGGATGGGGACCCTGGGGAAATTCTTGAGTTAGGTAGTAACGAAAATGAAATGGCGAAAGCTATTGAGAAATTAATGAAAGCCGTAGATCGCAGGCGACCAAAGCCTGGTCGGTTGCGTATCTTTAGCTTAGCTTCAATTTTAATTGTAATTTTGGGATTAAGTATTTTTTGGCTTCCAGCCGCACTTCGTGATTATACCCAAAAAATAATTCCAGAAGTCAGAGAGCAGGAGATGGGTAAAGCTGTTTTTAACGAATTCATATCATTCGTTGGCGCACCATGCTCGAGAGAACTTGGAATAATTGCATTGGATAAATTTAGTTCAAACTTGGGCTTAGAAGAATATAGTTTTTATATAGTTCCAAGTGAAACAATTGAAGCAATACATCTACCAGGAAAAATTATAGTTGTCTCAAAAGCACTGGTTGAAGACTTTGATGACCCTGATGTGGTAGCGGGCCATATTTTAGCACAGATACAAAGAGAAGCAAAAAGTAATGCGTTGGACGAACTAATGAAACAAATGAATAACATTGAAATAATTCAATTTCTATTAGGTAAAAGTCCAGATGCCAGCACCCTGAGGGGATTTTCAAAAGACTGGATAATCAAAAAGCAAGTAGATATAAACCTAGAAATTCTTATGAACGAATTCAACAAAAGAGCAATTTCGGCTTTACCTTACTCTTACGCAATTGATGTGACAGGCCAAAGCACACAATTTATGATCAATAGTGAAAAAATATCACAAAAAGTTAGAAAGCCGAGTTTGGATGATAGTGCATGGCTTGCCCTGCAAACTATCTGCGGCGGCTAATACTATATACTCTTGCCTCAGAAAAAAATTTTATTTTGTTCCAAACATTCGATCACCAGCATCACCTAATCCTGGCACGATATAACCATGCTCATTTAACTTCTCGTCTAGCGCAGCTGTTACAATCGGAACGTCTGGATGAGCCGCTTGCATTCTCTCCACCCCTTCTGGCGCTGCCAGCAAGCACAAAAATCTTATATCCCTAGCTCCAGCTTCTTTGAGGCGTTGAATAGCTGCTGCAGATGAGTTTCCCGTTGCAAGCATCGGGTCTACCGCAATAACTACTCGATCCTCAAGACTGTCAGGGACCTTAAAATAGTACTCCACCGGCTGCAATGTTTCCTCATCCCTATAAAGACCGACAAAGCCAACACGAGCAGACGGAATCAATTCCAACACGCCATCAAGTAAGCCATTTCCAGCTCTTAGAATGGATACCAAAGCTAGCTTTTTACCCGCCATGACGGGTGCGTCCATTGGAACTAGAGGTGTATTGATTTTTTTTAAGCGCGTGGGGAGTTCACGAGTTACTTCATAGGCAAGAAACTGGCTTATTTCACGTAACAATTGTCGAAATAATGCAGTTGGTGTTTCTTTTTCTCGCATTAGGGTAAGTTTATGTTGGACTAATGGATGGTCAACTATAATTAGGTTTTGGTCCATGCAGAATTTATCCTCTCAAGTAAAATTAATTTTTGTTCCTCGCCACAAAAAGCAGCGTGAATTGCGTTCTGATTTATAAGTTTGAAGATATCTTCATCCCAATTAAAAACATCTCTCAGATTATTATATTCACTGGTCATAGTTGTATTAAAGAACGGAGGATCATCTGTAGAAACAGTAACTAGGAGACCACTTTTTAACAGTGAATTAATCGGATGCATTGAGAGATTCTCAAATATACCTAGTGATACATTTGATCCCGGACAGACTTCTAATGTTATTTTTTTATCGATCGCTTCTCGAATTAAGTTTGTATCGTCGATTATCTGAATGCCATGGCCCAGACGAGTGACGCGGAGATCTTGCAAGGCCTGCCTCACACTCTCTGCTCCACCCCATTCACCCGCATGAGTGGTTAATCCTAAACCAGCCTCTTCAGCCATATTGAAAGAGTATGTAAAGTCTCCTTGGGTGCCAACCAGCTCATCACCGCCCATCCCGAAACCTATAACAAAATTAGAAGCGGTTTCTGCGGCGCAAATCGATGCCTTTTTTGCTATAGAAGGCCCATTATGCCGAATGCAAGTGACTATCCCTCGCATTTCTATACCTAAATCTTCTTTTGCACTATTTGCAGCCTCCTCTATCGCCGCTAGATATTCCTTCCATGCCGTTAAATCTCCCCCACCACAGAAATCTGGAGATATAAAAACTTCTGTATAAATAACACCATTTTCTGCCGATTTTTCCAATATCGAACGGGTCAGCCGATGAAAGTCTTCCGGTTCTTTTAAAACCTGACACGCTGATTCATATGTTGCTAAAAATTCGTTAAAATTTGAAAAGCAGTAATCACCGTTAGCATTAAATATTTGTGTTAAATCAATATTCTTTTCAAATGCTAATTGACGTATGAAATTCGGCGGCGCTGCACCTTCAAGATGTAAATGAAGTTCAATTTTGGGTAATTTTCTTATGTTCATAAGATACTCTTTCCGGGACCAATTGTAGGTATACTCATAAAATTAGCAACCGTGGCAGCAACATCAGCAAAATTCACTTTTTGATTTATCGTCGGAGAAGCGCCAACGATCAGAACAGGAACATTTTCCCTAGTGTGCTCAGAGCCATTCCACGTCGGATCATTTCCATGATCAGCAGTTAGGATCAACAAATCATCTTGCCTTAACTTACTTATTATTTTTGAAATTTCAGTATCAAACCATTCTAATGCTTTTGCATAACCCGAGATATCGCGTCTATGCCCATATAGGGTATCAAATTCTACGAAATTACCAAAAATGAAACTGTTGTCAGATCCAGTTTCAATTTCGGACGCTAGCGCTTCCATTAATTTAACGTCCTCACCCTTGATCAGGCGATCAAACCCACGCATTGAGAAAATATCACCCACTTTTCCTAATGCTATTGTCTCAACACCACCTTCTTGCATCCATTCACTTAGTACTTTTTTAGGTGGTGCAACTGCATAATCTCGGCGGTTGACCGTTCGAAACCAGCCAGATTTTTTGTTGCCAGTAAATGGGCGCGCAATTACCCTCCCAACATTCATTTTATGTAGGTGTGGTGCCAATAATTGACACAAATCATATAAGCGAGATAAACCAAAATGATTTTCGTGTGCTGCTATTTGAAAAACACTGTCGGCAGACGTATAACAAATGGGCTGACCTGACTGACAATGCTCCTCACCGAGTTCGTTTACTATTTTAGTACCAGAGGCATGACAGTTTCCTAATATACCATCAAGTTTTCCAAGCTCACACACTAGATTGACTAATTCAGTATCAAACGACTGCTCAATGTCTGGGAAATAGTACCAGTCGCGTTCAAGCGGTACGCCAGCTAACTCCCAATGGCCTGTTATAGTATCCTTTCCCATTGATACCGGGCCCGCTACTGCGAATGCTGCTCCGATTTCAACAATCGGAATGTTGGGTGCCACTTCACCAGTTGATAAAGATATAGAATTTCCTAAACCTAAAGACTGCAAAGTGGGAACATTCAATGGGCCACTTCGACCATCATTTGCAATTCCTGAGTCACATGCTTTCGCAATATTTAAAAGGGTATTTGCGCCTTTATCACTAGTTAAGCCGTTGAAATATCTGTGCGAATCAATAGCTCCTCCAATTCCAACAGAGTCCATTACAATTAGTACAGCTCTAGGCATTATGTAATTCTCTTCAAAACTAAGTCCGTTTCTTTTGGAATAGCATCACTTATCTTTAATGCCTTCAAAACTTGTATTCTTGCTGACTCTGCATGATCAATACGAGCAGCATGGATTTTAAGAATTGGCGATCCTTTGGCCAATTTAGTCCCAATTCTAACAATATCGCTAAAACCAACCGCATGATCGATTTGATCTGTTTCTACAAGCCGTCCACCACCAAGGTTAACAACAATATTACCAAGAGATTGCCCATCCCACTGCGCTAAATAACCTGCGTGAGGCGAACAAACCTCTATAACGGCAGTAGCTTCAGGAAGGTATCTCGTAAAATTTTGTCCAAAATTGCTAGGACCACCCATTAATGAGATCATTTTACTAAATTTATCCATCGCAAGGCCGCTATCGATTTTGCTTTCTAATTCGATTGTCGCTAGTCTCTTATTTTTACATATTTTTTGGGCTGTGAGAATCTCTGCGCCAAGAAATACAGCAATGGAACGCAGTCTACTTCCCTTAGCTCCAGATAGAACTCGCATGGCTTCAACTATTTCAAGGGCGTTTCCCATTGCCGGTGCCAAAGGCTGGTTCATATCAGTTATAAGACCAGTTGTTGGGCAGCCTGCGTCGTTTGCCGTTTTAACCAATGCCTGCGCAAGTTTAGTGGCTTGGATTAAATCTGTCATGAAAGCCCCAGACCCACATTTTATGTCTAAGACCAAACCATTTAATCCTGAAGCAAGTTTTTTTGATAATATAGACGCTGTTATCAGATCTAAACTATCGACCGTCGAGGTAACATCTCTTATTGCATAAAGTCGTTTATCAGCTGGAGCAATGTCTGCACTAGCGCCCGCAATTACACATCCACAATTCTTGATTATTTCTACCAATCTTTTGTCAGAGTGCATAACTTTCACTCCTGGAATTGACTCAAGTTTATCTAAAGTCCCACCCGTATGGCCTAAACCTCTTCCAGAAATCATCGGAACACATACTCCAAAAGATGCAAGAAGTGGTGCTAGGATAATTGACACACAATCACCAATTCCCCCTGTTGAATGCTTGTCTAGAACGGGCAAACCAACATCCCACGATAGAGTTTTACCACTATCGCGCATCGCCAAGGTCCAATTGGTTCTTGCGAGTTGGCTACCTAAGCCATTTATTGCGACAGACATCGCGAATGCCCCCGCCTGCGCATCTGTAACCATGCCATCAGCGAGCCCATTCGCAAACCAGATTAATTCCTCCCGAGATAGTGAATTTTTACATCTTATTTTTGAGAGTATTGCTTGGGCGCTACAGTTTATCATGTTTCATTGAAAAAGTTGTTACTGAATGACCCTGGTAAAAGATCACTTACGACAGTAGTCTTTTCTTTTCCACTAATTGTGGCCATCGTCACCGGAACATCTGGTTTGGAGAATTCTGCCAATTTCTGACGGCATCCGCCACAGGGCGGGACCGGTTCTTCACAATCAGCTATCACGTACACCTCGACAATTTCCCTTTGACCAGCAGTACACATGGCAGCAATAGCCGCTGCTTCTGCACATGTCCCCTCAGGGTATGCTGCATTTTCTACGTTAACTCCTGAAAATACCGATCCATCTATCGTTTTAATTGCCACACCAACTTTGAATTTTGAATAGGGAGCATAAGCATTTTCCCAGACACTTTTTGCAATATCTTTCAACATAAAATTATCCCTGTAAACCAGTAACTATTACCTTTATCGACTTTAATAGATTTGACAAGAAAGCTTTACTGAAATAGCGGCTAGCTAATTATTATAAATATAGTTCAATATTAAACTATATTTATATTGAGCTGTATTTTCTGAAGAGAAATTAATCTCGGTCACAACATTTGCTCATCAATAGTTAATATTTTTGAGATAGAAACTAACAGACATTTGGTACCCTCACAGTCAAATCGTACACAGATTTTTGCAGACTCATTGTAGTTTCTCAAAAAACTGCATATTTTAAGGCCGCTATGGTTTCGAAAGCTTGCGTACGGAAAAATGACTATAAATGTTGAAATTAAAGACGCAGCCTCTGTAATATTAATTCGCAATAAAAAATCTAATCCGTCTGTGCTCATGGGACAAAGGGGCAAAGATGCTGCCTTTATGCCAAATAAATTTGTGTTCCCAGGTGGAGCAGTGGAAAAAGAAGACTTTCAGATCAACTCTTTCAAACGACTAAACGCCACTTGTAATGCAAGGATGACTTATCAGTGTAGCGGGGATTTAGTTTTAGCGCTTACTATTGCAGCTATCCGAGAACTCTTTGAGGAAACAGGGATTATAGTTGGAATTAAAGAAAAATGGGCAGGAAAAATTCCAACTGAATGGAAACAGTTCGCAGACTTGGGGTTTGTTCCAGATGCGTCTAACTTTCAATTTGTATTTAGAGCAATTACTCCGCCTGGCCGACCAAGACGCTTCGACGCTCGTTTTTTTTACCTCGATGCGGATTCTCTTTCGGCAAGCACAAACTTAGATGACTTTTCAAGAGCTTCCGATGAGCTCTCTCACCTGCAATGGATACCAATTCAAGAAGTACGAAAATTTGATTTACCTTTTATTACAGAGGTTGTGTTTGCTGAGGTCATTTCAAATTTGAATGATGATCTAATCCCTAAAAGAGTTCCCTTTTTCCAAAATAGCGACGGTATTAGTGAGTTTTACTATATTAGCTAACTTAGGCTAAAGTAATTACACCGACCACACTTAAGGCAATTGTAAAAATTCCAACTAACTCTCTAAACGTTATTTTCTCTTTAAAAAAAACGATACTCGCCAATATTGAAAACAGTAATTCTACTTGACCAACAGCTTTAACCAAAGCAGCATTTACCAACGAAAAGGCCCAGAACCAACAAAATGAACCTGCTAAAGACGTCAGCCCTACCCAGATTGCGATGCTGCGTACTTTCCACACAGCTTTGAGCTCAGTTCGATTAAAAATCAACAACCATCCACCCATAACGATTACTTGAAAAACTAGAACACATGTTAATGTCAGAATTGCTCTATTTATAGGGCTCTCGTCTAATACACTAAGAGTAGCAGCACGGTAGTAAACGCCAGAAATTGCGAATAAAAAACCTGAAAAAAGACCCAAGAAAACAGATCGGTTGAATATACCACCCTCTAAAAAGCTTCTTTTCAGTGGCTGTTTTGATAACAGGACTAAACCAAAAAATCCGATACAAATCGCGTAAAGCGCATTAGTTGATACTATTTCGCCCAGAATGACCAATGAAATTATAACAATTTGCAAAGTTTCGGTTTTCTTAAATGCTATACCCACTGCAAAGTTTCGCTGCTTAAAAAGCGCTAAAACACACAATGTTGCAAGTATTTGAGCAATTCCCCCAATCGAAGAAGAAATAAAAAAAGACCCAGTTACAATTGGGTAACCAAAATAACCAAACCACACCGGCGCTAAAACCAACAAGATTGGAGCTGAATATATAAACCTAGAAAAGGTTGCCCCAGCCACTCCAAGGCGCGTATCACTTAAAAATTTTTGTAGTATGAATCTAAGCGTTTGAAAAATAGCAGCGCTAATTGATAGGAATACCCATATTTCCATTTGCTGTAATTACCAATTTTTCACTGTCCAAAATACTTAAAACGGCAGTGGATTGAGTTTATGAGTTTCATTTATCAAATCTATACACTCTTGGGTTAACTCTACATCCACTGACTCTAAAATAACTGGAAGCTGATCAACTGTTGTTGCTCCAAAAATGGAAGAGCACATAAATGGTCTCGTTCTGCACCATGCCAAAGCAAGATGTATGGGGTCTAATCCAAACTCTTTTGCTATCTTCAAGTATGATCTAACTGCCATTTCCGATCTGATATTATCTCGTCCACCCAAATCCTGGTTTATTGATTTCCGGCAATTTTTTGGTAAATTCCCATCCAAATATTTACCTGTTAACAGACCGGCTGCTAGAGGAGAAAAAGCCATTAGACCAACTCCCTCGTTAACGCTTAATTCTGCTAAATCAGTATCGTATAATCTGCATAATAAAGAATACTCATTTTGAATAGTTGCTACTCTAGGCAAATTATGCTGCTCTGATAACTTCAACCAATTAGCAGTCCCCCAAGCACTCTCATTGGATAAACCAAAATGTCTTATATTTCCTTTATCAACTTGATTTTGAAGAATAATCAAACATTCATACATATTCTCTAAAGTACTTTTTTTGTCTTGCCCAGATGGATCATATTTCCAGTTCTGACGAAACATGTATGAACCCCGATTTGGCCAATGAAATTGATATAAATCAATATAGTCAGTTTTAAGCCTTTTGAGACTACCTTCTATAGCATCCTTGATAGTTTCCTTGGTTATCGGCGCACCATTTCTTACGTGGGAAAGACCTTTCCCCGAATGCTTAGTAGCTAATATAAAATCTGACCTCCGATTTTTGTTTGCAGATATCCACTGACCAATTATTTCTTCAGAGCGCCCGACGGTTTCAGCTGAAATTGGGTTCACAGGATACATTTCAGCAGTGTCTATAAAATTTATATTATTTGACAGGCAAAGATCGATTTGTCGGTGAGCATCAGCTTCAGCTGTTTGTGTACCATAAGTCATTGTACCTAAGCATAATTCTGAAACTTTTAGCCCTGTTTGACCCAGCTCAAACATTTTCATAGTAGTTTTCCCCAGTAAGTAGTTAGCTTAAGTCCTAGACAAAATATTATTAAACACAAGAAACTATTTGAGAACAAAACAAGAACATGATATTTTTGCGTATGAACCTGAGTCTTTTGATAAATGGCGATACTAAAAGCCAACCTAAAATTCCAATCTATGAAAATATAGGATTAGAACACGGACGCGTACATGAATGTTATGGACCAGCTAAATTGTTTTTCCCGTTCATCTTAGCGCAAAGGTGCAAAAGCCCAATATTATGGATACGCCCTTCATATTCTAAGCACATGGTTAATCCAGACGGGGTCTCAAAATGGGTTAATCCACATCGATTTATATTTGTTAATTCACCATCTTTTAAGAACGCACTATGGTGCATAGAAGAAAGTCTCAGAGTTGGCACACCACCACTAATCATAGCTGAGCTAGAACAAATCCCTACACTCACGCAAATTAGGCGTATGCACTTGGCAGCTAAAAGCTGTAAATCATCAAATATTGCTCCACTTCCATTAATACTAACACCAAAGGATGGAGGTGCATTAGGCGTTGAGACACGTTGGTATATTAGACCTAATCATACAAATAAACCATATCAATGGAGACTTGATTTAACGCGCGCACGCTTATTACCAGAAAAAAAATTCTTCCTAACAGAAATTAAAAACCGACTTGAAATATCATTACCTACATGAAAAGAACTATTACGAGGCGCATAAGGTCCATCTCATAAAAAACGATAGGCAAAAGTAAGTTAATGAGACTAATTATTTCCTTCGCCGCTCTTTATCTTTCAGTTATTCTGCTGCAACTTTCAAACGGCGGTGTTGGCCCTTTAGATGCACTTTCTGGACTAAAGTTAAACTTTACCACTGATCAAATTGGCTTACTGGGTTCTGCTCATTTTATTGGCTTTTTCATTGGATGTTGGTGGGCGCCTCGTCTGATGGGTAGTGTTGGACACTCAAGAGCATTTGCAGCCTTCACAGCAACTGGGGCTATAGCTTTATTAGCACATATGATGATAATCAATCCATACGCATGGGCTTTTATGCGCATAGGATCCGGTTTTTGTGTTGCTGGTTGTTACACAATAATAGAATCGTGGCTCCAATCAAAAGTTACCAACGAAACTCGTGGAAGAACTATGGGAAGCTACAGGGTGGTAGATATGGGAGCGTCTCTTATGTCTCAGCTCATAATAGGCGTGCTCGAGCCGGCTAGCTACGTCTCTTATAATCTTCTTGCATTACTATGTTGCGCAACACTTATACCTTTGACCCTTACTAAGGTGGCGCAGCCAGAAACACCGAAGGCTCCTCGCTTGAGGCCCATGCTGGCAATTAGCCGGTCACCACTTGCCGCAGTAGGTGTCGTAGTAGCAGCGTTGTCCGGGGCCTCTTTCCGAATGACAGGTCCCATTTTTGGTCAACAGGTAGGTCTAGAAATTACTACTATTGCATACTTCTTAGCATCTTTTGTGTTAGGCGGAGCAATTGCGCAGTACCCTATTGGATTCATAGCAGATAAAATCGACCGCCGTTGGGTACTTATTTGGCTGTCATTTGCTGCTATAATAAGTTGTATGGTCACAGCAAATATAAACACAAATAATACTTATATTCTGATGCTGACCGCGGGCATCTTTGGATTCACTACGTTCCCTATTTTTTCGGTCGCAGCAGCTCATGCTCATGACTTTGCTCAGGACTATGAGCGTGTTGAGCTTTCTGCTGCACTGATGTTCTTTTACGCGGTCGGTGCAATAGCGGCTCCTTACACAGCATCCATATTAATGCAGTCATTTGGTCCCTCTGCCTTATTTTACTTAATCGCGTCTGGACATGTAGGTTTGGTCGTTTTTGGGTTTTATAGAATGCTTTCAAGACCGCCTGTTGAAGAGAAAACTGACTATATTTACTCACCAAGAACATCATTCTTAATAGGCAGACTTTTAAAGTCTTATCACAAAGATAATAAATAATCGTTAATTGCAGTTAAAGGTTTTGCAATCTAACTTACGACAAATTGAATTGGCTATGTCTCTTCCAAATCTCACTGACATAAGCTAAACGATTATCAAAACAAAGAGTTAACTATGCAGCGGCACCTTATCACTTCAGCAATACCATACATAAATGGCGTAAAACATCTTGGCAATCTTATTGGCAGCCAACTGCCAGCTGATTTATACGCTAGATACCAACGTGGACGCGGTAATGAGGTATTATTTCTTTGCGCAACGGACGAACATGGGACACCTGCAGAGTTAGCAGCCGCAAAAGCAGATCAAAATATATCCGAATACTGTGAGAAAATGCATGAAGTGCAAGCTCGGTTGGCAGATGGATTTTGTCTTTCGTTTGATCATTTTGGAAGATCATCAAGTAGAGAAAATCATGAACTAACTCAGCACTTTGCTGGTCAGTTAGAAGCCGCTGGCTTAATAAATGAAGTCAATGAAACGCAAATTTACTCGCATGTTGATAAACGATATTTACCCGATCGTTATATCGAAGGAACGTGCCCTGCATGTGGCTTTGAGGATGCTAGAGGTGACCAATGTGATAATTGTACGAAGCAATTGGACCCCAAAGACCTTATAAATCCGCGGTCCTCAATTTCTGGAACCAGAGAGCTAGAACGACGTGAGACTAAACACCTGTACCTTTGTCAATCAAAAATGAAAAAAAAACTGGCAAATTGGATTGATAGTAAGACTGACTGGCCCATACTAACAACGTCGATTGCCAAAAAGTGGCTAAATGATGGAGATGGGTTGCAAGATCGCGGAATAACAAGAGACCTGGACTGGGGTATTCCTGTTAGAAAAGGTAATATCCCTTGGTCTGGAATGGAAGAAAAGGTATTCTACGTCTGGTTTGATGCACCAATAGAGTACATTGCATGCGCACAAGAATGGGTAAATGCGGGAAAAGGTAAGAATTGGGAAAGCTGGTGGCGAACTGATAAGGGTGCAGATGACGTGACTTATACTCAGTTCATGGGAAAGGATAATGTTCCCTTCCATACCCTTTCATTCCCATCTACGATTTTAGGCTCTGGCGAACCTTGGAAACTTGTAGATTATATAAAATCGTTCAACTATCTGAATTATGATGGAGGCCAATTTTCCACTTCGAGAGGCCGAGGCGTATTCATGGACAATGCACTTGAAATTCTTCCAGCAGATTATTGGCGATGGTGGCTTCTAAGCCATGCACCAGAAAACTCTGACTCTGAATTTACTTGGGATAATTTTCAGACAAGCGTGAATAAAGATTTAGCAGACGTGCTGGGGAACTTTGTAAGCCGCGTGACTAAGTTTTGCAGGTCTAAATTCGGTGAAGAAATACCGGCGGGTGGTGAGTACGGTCAATCTGAACATGATCTTATTGAAAACTTAACAACTCAAATCAAAACCTTTGAAAAATACATGGAATCTATAGAAATTCGTAAAGCTGCATCTGAACTGCGCTCTATTTGGGTTTTAGGAAATGAATACCTTCAATCATCAGCGCCATGGTCGGTGTATAAAGAAGACGAAAAAAAGGCAGCAGGACAAATTCGGTTAGCACTAAACTTGGTTCGAATTTATGCGGTTTTATCAAAACCATTCATACCGAACGCAGCAGAACAACTAATGACAGCGATGCACTGTAACGATTGGACCTGGCCAGAGAATACATCTGAAGCCACCAGCAAATTGAAACCTAATTGTAAATTCACAGTTCCAGAAGTATTATTCCCAAAAATAAGTGACGAAGAATGCGAAAATTGGCAGTCTAGATTTTCTGGAACTCGTATCGAGGGTGATTAGGATAAAGTACTTTCTAAAGCTTGTTGGTGAAACTTACTAATGCAAGTCTCAAAAATAAAGATGTTTGTGCTGCTCTTGGGTTGGACAATCATATCACCAGTGAAAGCCTCAGATTACTACTCTACCTTAACGGGCACTATATCCCACATTAGAGACGGAGATACCATTGAAGTAGGTAATATTCCCATTCGTATTGCAGCCTTAAATTGTCCTGAAAATGATACGCCGGAGGGCCAATTTGCATCAGCATTTGCATTACAATTTAAAGGGTCCAAAGTTATTTGTGAGCTAACGGGAGCTATGAGCTACAAAAGGCTCGTTGGATACTGCAGTATTGGCAAAACTGATTTTGCAACCACATTGATAGAAAATACGAACTGCAAAATTTGGCCAAAATATGATGTTTGGCAGAGGTATTCTGAGTAGATTGTAACCATTAATTAATATAGTTAATTAAGTCTAAATTACTTTCTAACACTGATATTTAAAATACTCATTATTTGTAAATGATAGACTTTATGTAATTTTCACCCGGTTAGCCGAGGCGACCGTAAAATGTTTTGCGGGCACTCTCGGACAAAGCAATGCCTGGCTCAGAATTGTAAGCTAGAACTACAAGTATTCTTTTTCTAACCCCAACGGTTGGTGTAACCCTATGAATTGAATTTCGACCCCTAAATAAGACTAAAGTTCCAGGTTCCATAGTAAGAGTATCTGGAGAAACTGATGCAGTCAGTAGTTTTTGCACTCCGTCAAAATTCATCTCATTTTCTTCTGAATTTCGAAAATCTTTTATATATTGAAACTCGCCACCCCCAACAGGACTTTGCAATAAAAGTGTTATTGCAAACTCTGAATTATCAAAATGCCAATTTAGTTCCTGTCCTTCGCCAGCATAGTGGACATTTATTGATGATAATGGATCCTCGTACGGGAACAGGGAAGGCTCACCAACTACTTTTGCAATAAACTTTTTAAATAATGAAGAGCTGTACAGTTGCTCAAGTTTTGATCCTGAAGGAATTTGATCAGTACAAATACAACCTTTTGAGGACACTAATTGTTTATTAATAACATGATCACAAGCATAATTAGTATCAATTTTTGTAAGATAAATATTATGAGTAGAATCCGTGTAATACGCCTGCGATGCACAATCTTCTGCCTCTGCCACGAGTTCTATCAGAGTTTTGGCGTTTAGAAAATTTGGCAAAGTCAAAACACCTCTTTGATCAAGGTCTTTCTTACATTCAACGGCAAAATCAATGTTTAACAAATCATAACTTTGTTCATTAATTATATGGTTTAAATCTGTCACTCTTACCATGTTGTATTTATCCATTAAAACTGAATTTAAAGCTAACCTTAAAATACGTTTATCAATTATATTTAATACAAAGCTATATTCCTAGATACCGAATTTATACCAGGTTAGAAACCAATTATTTTACATTGTTTCAAGCATCTTTTATCTTGACAAATTTACTCAGAAATACTTAGTTGAGTTTTAACCTAATGTGGATTTAGTAAATGAAAAAATTTGTCGCCACCTCACTATTCTTTGTTACACTTTTTTTTAGTTCACCTATCTTCGCATCAGAAGTTAATATTTATTCATATCGTCAACCTTTCCTGATTGAACCATTAACAACTGCATTCACAGACGAAACTGGAATAAAAGTGAATATAGTTTACCTAAGAAAAGGTATGATCGAGCGTATGAAAGCGGAAGGAAAGAGAAGCCCCGCTGATGTGGTACTGACTGTGGATATTTCGAGGCTGTCTGCCCTAGTTGAAGCAGGACTTACACAGCAGGTGGTAAGTCAGACCCTTTCAACTAATGTCCCAGAAAAGTATAGAGACCCTGCCGGTCATTGGTTCGGCCTTACAACCCGAGCAAGAATAATTTATGTAAGCAAAGAGCGGGTCCGTACTGGAGAAATCAAAAGTTATGAAGATCTTGCGGACCCTAAATGGCGCGGGAAAGTTTGTACTCGTTCAGGTCTAAACGCTTACAACCTGGCCCTAACTTCCGCAATTATTCATCATCATGGTGAAGACTATGCCAAAAAGTGGTTAGATGGTTTTAAGCAGAACCTAGCTCGAAAACCCCAAGGTAATGATAGAGCCCAAGTAAAAGCAATATGGGCAGGAGAATGTGATCTATCTATCGGTAATACCTACTACATGGGGAAAATGCTTAAGGATCCTGAGCAAGCTGACTGGGCAAAGAGCGTCAACATAGTTTTCCCAACATTTGAAGGTGGAGGGACACATGTAAATGTATCTGGCATAGGAATGGCAAAATTTTCTCCAAATAAGGACAATGCGTTAGCGCTTATGGAATTTCTTAGCTCAGGCGAGGCACAAGAAATTTATGCGACTGCCAATTTTGAGTATCCAATAGCACCAGGAACCAAAGTAGATGACTTGGTGAAAAGTTGGGGGAGTTTTAATGCTGATAATGTTAATTTGATGACAATAGCAAAGTTACGGAAAAAAGCCTTGAAGCTTACCGAGATAGTAGATTTTGATGGCTGAAGACCGTAAAATACTGAACAACTTAAATCAGTGAATCACACCAATAGTAATATACCTAACAGAAAAGCTAGTTCTGCCAAGAAAGCAGTAGCTCCAAGCACATCGCCGGTAATGCCACCAAGGTAAAGTTTTGCCCTGAAACCACACCATAGAGATATTAGTAAAGCAAGTATAATACCTGTTGCTAGCTGAGGTATCGTAAAAATAAATAAACATGGTACAAACCATATTAAGAAACAAAATATTTGACGACTGTTGTTCCCCAAAAAAGAAATTGTGGCAGGTCCCGCGAATTCTGAAACTGGGAAAATACGACGATTGATCATAATAAATCCTTTCCCTACTGCTAAGCTTGCACCCATTAGCAAAAATAGCCAAAGCCCAGTTTCCACTAAACTTGAAACCAGCAGTATGCGGATAATTAATGCTATTGCTAGAGCCGAGACGCCGTAAGTCCCAAGTCTACTATCATGGATAATATTGCTTATTTTTTTTCCATCACCGCCTGCACCGAAACCATCGGCCATATCTGCCAAGCCGTCTTCATGATAAGCACCGCTTAGATAGATACATGATGCTATTGCGATAGTACAACTTAGGAGAACCGGTAAACCTAAAAATAGCAAAATCTGACCGAGAGCGCCCGATATCAGGCCTAGCAACCAGCCGGCGAGCGGAAACGCCCAACTGGCACGTTTTAAGTCTGGAGCTTCATCAGAAAAATTTGTCCACGTTACTTTAATGCGTGTGAACTGCATTACAACAGCCATAAAATCAACAAAATTCTCCTGGCGATATAGACGTTTCATATCAAGACCCTCAAAATCTTTACTAGTTTATTTAAATAGATCAGTAGATTCCAGCTCTATTAAAGTAATTCACAACCATACCATCATTCAAAAAAATAAATTCACTCATTGATAAATTATCAACTTGAAAACTTAATGCTGATTTTCCAATTAGCGTTGATAAGACAGCACGAATAGTACCAGCGTGAGCGACAATTATGCCGTAATCTTTAGACCCGATTTTGCTGAGAATTTCCTCTAGAACAAGATTCACACGTAGGCTCATCTCGTTAAAACTTTCTCCATTGGGAGGTTGAAAATCGGCTAACTCTTCACTCGAAAGCGGTCCGATATTAGGTATCTCATCGTAAGAAATACCCTCCCAACTCCCAAAATGCTGCTCCCTTAACCCATCAAACTTTACAGATTTTATGCTTGGAAATAAAAAATTGGCAGTCGTTAAACATCTATTTGCCTTGCTCACATATAATTTAAACTTAGTGGGTACCAAATTTCTAATATTTTCTATTTCCCGAATTGTAGGAGGCCGGCACGCTACTTCTCTCGAGCCATAAAACAAGCCATCAGAAATTACTGGCGCATGACGTATTAATATTAATTTTTTACCTAAATATGTTTTCAAAGTAGTTTTCTATTAAACTTCTAAATTAATTATGTTTATCATAAGATCATGACTATTTCATTTTTCATTGGTGGTGCAAGATCTGGTAAGTCTAAATCAGCAGAAATTCATACTTTAAAATTTGGATCGCCAGCAACTTATATTGCTACGTGCGAAGTGTTAGATGAAGAAATGGCGCAACGAGTTAAAAAACACCAAGCACGTCGTGACGAAAGCTGGTCTACACTCTTTACGCCACTCAACTTAACCAATGAGCTCCGAAAAATTGGATCAAATGGGCCCATTTTGGTAGATTGCCTAACGCTTTGGCTATCAAATCATCTATTAAAGAAAAATGATTTGGAGAGAGAAATCGATGAACTGGCTAATTCATTAAAAAATTCAAATGCTAATATTGTACTCGTCAGTAACGAAGTTGGGACCGGAATTGTTCCCGACAATGCATTGGCAAGAGAATTCAGAGATAACGCAGGCTTTATGAACCAGAAGATAGCCTCAGTATCAGATGAGGTATATTGGGTTGTGGCAGGAATTCAGACCCAGATCAAATAACATTAGGTTAATTATTTGAAGAGTCAGTGCAGGGTTTGTCCATCAAATGCAGAATTAGATAATCGACATTTTGACGTAATATCTCTAAGTGCAAGTCCAAAATCTTCTGCCAAAGCCGATTACAAGCTCTTTTTAATAAATAGAATATTTACCTTTTTCATATCGCCTTTATTGATTTCACAAGTCGCTATATCGACGGCAATATATCTGTTCTTACACAGCGTTGAAATTTTTAATCAAAATTTGTTCGTAAACACTCCATCCAGTTTGATAATTGCACTGTTTACGATCTCACTTTTTATAGTTGATGATTTTACAAAATATTTCGTCCACCGCTGGATGCATAAAATTCCTCTTCTTTGGGCAATTCACAAAGTGCATCATTCAGCCAAAACTATGACCCCAATTACCGTTTATAGGGTACACCCATTAGGAGGAGTGCTGTTTTCTTTGCGCAGTATCTTCGCTCAAGGAACAGTTATTCCAACATTCTTGTTTTTTTTCGGCACTGCAGTGGATCTTTATACAGTTGTTGGCGTAAACATTCTTGTATTCTTTTTCCACTCAACAGGATCAAATTTGCGCCACAGCCATATAGATATTTCGTATTGGAAATGGCTAGAACATGTTTTAATTTCACCGTCACAGCATCAAGTACATCACTCAATTGCAGAAGAGCATTATGATAAAAATTTTGGTGCGGCATTAGCAATATGGGATTGGATTTTTGGATCATTACACTTATCGCAAAACAAGGGGAAAGTAGTGTTTGGACTTGACGCCTATGATACCGGAAAAGAAAGTAAATTAATCGAGCTTTACCTAGAGCTAATCTATGAAATAACCAAAATTTCAAAAGTATTTCTATTAAAAAATTTATTAGGAATTAAACGAAGAGTTATTGGACTAAAGAACCGCTTCCTGGGTCAAACAAAAAGAAGTAAATCTTAAATTAGATTCTCAATTCAGCTTAATAAGATATTTTGGTTGATTAATGCAAAATACAGAATAATTGTCGAGGTAAGTTAATTATAACTGAATAAACCGCTACATCATGACCCAACACCATTGAGAGACCTCCATGAAAAAAATTAATGACTTCGGATTTGGGACTCAAATCCGTAAATCGCCCTTCTTTGACGCAACGGTAAATTGGGGTGCTACAGGATTTTCTGTTTACAATCACATGTATATACCGAGAGACTTTGGAGATCCGGAAAAGAACTTCTGGAACCTAGTTAATGACGCAATCCTCTGCGATGTTTCCGTTGAAAGACAGGTGGAAATTTCAGGACCTGACGCTGCACAATTTGTACAATTTTTAACGCCTCGTGACCTAAGTAAAATGAAAGTTGGTCAATGTAAGTACATACTTATCACAAATGAAGATGGTGGACTTTTAAACGATCCAGTTCTTTTACGCCTGGCAGAAGATCGTTTTTGGATTTCTTTGGCAGATAGCGACATTTTACTGTGGGCACAGGGTGTTGCAGTAAACACTGACTTTGATGTAAATATTTTTGAACCAGATGCTTCACCCCTGCAATTACAAGGTCCAAAATCACGCGATATTATGGTGAAATTATTTGGTGATAGTATCTTAGATCTTAAATATTATTGGCATCGAGAGTATAAGTGGAAAGGTATTTCGTTAATTGTTTCACGTACAGGCTGGTCTAGCGAGCTTGGATACGAGATCTTCCTGACAGATCAAACGCAAGGGAATGAGCTTTGGGATCACATAATGTCAATCGGAGAACCTATGGGGCTTAAGCCAGGGCATACATCATCAATAAGGCGAATTGAAGGAGGTATGTTATCTTATCATGCCGATGGAGATATTAACACAAACCCGTTCGAGTTAAGGCTTGATAGGCTTGTTGATCTTGAGTCGTCTCACAACTTTGTTGGGAAACAAGCACTTCTAAAAATTAAAACTCAGGGCGTGAAAGTAAAACAGGTTGGTCTTGCACTTGAATGTGATCCTCTTACAGGCCCTAATACTAGGTTTTGGACGATCAGAAAGGATGAGCAAAAAGTAGGAAAAGTAACATCAGCCATCTACTCACCTAGGCTAATGAAGAATATAGCTCTTGCAATGGTGTCCATTGAATACAACGCTGTGGGCGTAAAACTAGATGTTGATACCCCAAATGGATCATTTGCCGCGCGGGTCGTTGATTTACCCTTTTATGATCCAAATAAGAATATTGCAAAAAATTAGACCACCTAACTCTAGTTAATTATTAATTTTAGTACCTGATGCACTGTGCTTATCCTTTGGTACAGCCTAGTGCTTCGTCTATACTTTCGGCAAGTAAGGTTGTGACACTGTGGATTTCGTCTTCATTAATAATATAGGGGGGCGCTAATAGTACGTGATCACCCATTTTTCCATCGACCGTACCAGACATAGGATAACATAATAGACCTCTACTTTTTGCAATCAATTTAATCCTCCTTGCTAAATTATCAGAAGAATGAAATGGCTCTTTAGTTTTTTTATCTTTAACGATCTCCAACCCATAAAATAATCCTCTGCCACGAATATCACCAACGTGAGAGTGTTGACCAAGCTCAGTATATAATGACTGTTCAAGGTGAGCCCCTAGACCCGAAACCTTTTCTAAAATGTTGTCTTCAAGCAAAACGTCCAAAACTGCATTAGCTGCAGCCGCCGCCAAGGGATGCCCAATATACGTATGACCATGTTGAAAAAACCCAGAACCATCTTTAATTGCTGAGTAGATTTTATCAGTACAAATAGTAGCTCCTATTGGCTGATAACCGGCGCCGAGACCTTTTGCTACGCAAACAATATCAGGGGCTATCGATTCCTGTTCATAAGCGAAAAGTGTCCCAGTACGCCCCATACCACACATCACTTCATCTAAAATTAGGAGAACGCCATTATGATTACAAATTTCTCGGATAGTTTTAAAATATCCATCAACCGCCGGAACGGCGCCTAAAGTTGCGCCAACAACAGGTTCGGCAACAAATGCCATTACGTTCTGAGAACCAAGCTCTTCAATCTTACGTTCCAATTCATTAGCTACACGCTGCCCAAATTCGAATTCAGTTTCATAATCATACTTTTCTCGGTAGGCGTAGCAAGGTGCTATATGATGGGTATCGATCAACAAAGGAGCAAATTTTGAACGTCTCCACTCATTGCCACCCACCGCCAATGCTCCAAGCGTATTTCCATGATAGCTTTGTCGCCTTGCAATTACTTCTTTTCTAAGAGGCTGCCCCGTTTCTAGAAAATATTGCCTGGCCAATTTCAAAGCTGCCTCTATTGCCTCTGAACCACCTGAAACCAAGTAAACTTGGCTTAAATCACCGGGTGCATTAGAGATCAATTTTGTTGCCAATGTCTCTGCAGGTTCAGAAGTAAAAAAAGACGTGTGTGCGTATGCCAAGCTATCTAACTGTTTATGAAGTGCACTAATTATTTTAGGATGCGAATGACCTAAACAAGATACAGCAGCACCACCTGAGGCATCTAAGTATTTCTTTCCAGTTTCGTCAAAAAGAAAGCAACCTTCGCCTCCAAAAGCTATTGGCAATTTATCCTGTGTATGCCTGGGAAAGATATGGCTAACCAATTTACATTCCTAAAATTGCTTTGATTTGTCTTTCTTTTATTAAATTTTTAACGCCGTAGAATATACAGGGTTAGACAGCGTAAGATCTAAATAAATAATTACTCTGGCCATGGCAATGAATATGTTTTTACATTTGTGAAAAAACGCATTGCTTCTATCACCCCTTCTTTAACAGCATTGCCGCTATCCTTAATTCCACCAAAAGGTGACATTTCAATCCTGTAACCAGGCTGTTCCCAAATATTACATGTACCCACATCCAAGCTATTAATGTATGTGATCGCTCTATTTAAGTCATTCGTGCATACTCCAGAGGACAATCCAAACTGTGTACTGTTTGATATACTTATTACTTCTTTATCTATATCGGGAACTCTAACAATGGGGATTATAGGGCCAAAGGTTTCTTCCATAACCAACTCACTGTCGTGAGGAACCTTATCAACAACTATCGGAGGTAAAAGAGCGCCTCTTCTACCTGGATGATACAATATCTCAGCCCCCTCCTTCTCAGCCTGAATTACTCGTTTTTCAAATAATTCAGCTGCTTGTTCATGGATCACACAGCCTAACTCAGTGTTCGGATCTTGGGGATCTCCATATTTAATTTTCTTAGCTTTTTCGAGAACAAGTGGAACAAAAACATCAGCTACACTTTCTTGCACTAAAATGCGCTTTATGGCTGTACACCGTTGACCAGAATTCCCAGTAGCGCCTGCTACAGCAATTGTAGCCGCCTTTTCCAAATCACTTCCTGAAAGATCATTACAAACAATCAACGGATCGTTGCCACCAAGCTCAAGAGCTTGCCTTTTATATCCAGCTTTGGATGCTATCAACTTACCGACTGGCACGCCACCAGTAAAAGTTATAATATCAATGTGTTCATTGAGCATCATTTCTTCACCAATATCCTCTGGAAGCCCAGTTACAATCTGGAACATTTCTGGAGGCAACCCGGCCTCATATAAAATATCAGCTAGAGTTATTGCAGTGAGTGGTGTGAGTTCAGTTGGTTTACATACCATGCAATTATTAGTAGCGATAGACGGGGCTATTTTGTGACTTACCATGTTCAGCGGATGATTAAATGGTGTAATAGCACTAATTGAACGCACAGGTTCTCTCTTTGTGAAAATTTTTCGCTCTTTACCATTATGCGTTAAGTCACATGAAAATATTTGCCCATCATCATTCATTGCTTGTGCTGCTGCGAATTGATAAACATCTTGCGCGCGTTTTGTTTCATAAATTGCATGCTGATGACATATGCCTAACTCCAGAGTTAGCCACTTGGCTAGATATTTTTGTCTTTCGCCAATTAATTCACCAGTTCTTCGAAGAATTTGACTGCGCTCATATCTACTTAGTGAGGGCTTATAATCTGAGGCTATTTTAAATGCTTTAGCAGCATGTTCCGAAGTGCCAGCAGGTACCGTACCGACCACCTCGTTTGTATATGGGTATCTCACTTCAATGACTTTTTCTGTAACGACTTTTTCTCCGCCGATACGCATTCCCTCATGGCGTATATCTTGTTTTTCCATTTCTTAGGTTCCTTTATGAAGCTGCTGCTTGTGTTGCGTAGAAAAACGCATCAAAATTTCTCAGTTCAGGAGCGCTCGGTAAATCCATAACCTTATTTACGATAAATGGTACTTCCTGCTCCGTTAAACCACCATGGGATCTAAGTGGTTCTTTTAATGCTGCAAGATCATGTCGATCCTTACTTGTCCCTATGGTAAGGTTTTCAGTGGAGATCATAACTATGTCGCCAATTCGGTCGCCTGGCAAATCGTAAGTAGCTATAGCCTCTTCTTTACTAATAACCTTTAAAATTTCTGGGCAGGACGCGATTTTAGTGATTAGACTATTAATATCGCAGTTATCGGGTAAGTATGCTGTCGCAAAAGAACCAAGGGCGCCATGATGAACAACATAAGGATCGGTTATTGGTAAAATAACTCTCGCCTGTCCAATGCCTAGCCATTCATCCATCTTATCTTGCATGTAAATGACCGCTGGCTCCTTATTATTGTCATGCTTGGGCTTCATTCCATGATCTGCCGTAACTACGATTGCTACATCGAATTTTTGTAATTCGCCTAAATAGCGGTCGAACATTGCATAAAAGTCTTTGGCTCCCTGCTCTTGCGGAGAAAATTTATGTTGCACGTAATCGGTTGTTGATAAATACATAATATCTGGTTTCATTTCATTCAGTATTTTAATGCCAGCTGCAAAAACAAACTCTGATAATTCTGCCGAATAAACTTCTGGAACAGGCATACCCAACCACTCACTGGCATTTTCAACCCCGTTGTTAGCCATAGATGTTTCATCTGCGCGCTCAGCAGAAAATGCAATAGCACGACCCTCATCAAATTTTAAGCCAGCGCTCAACAAAGCACGGAGCTTATCTTTCGCTGTAACCATTGCAACACGTGCTCCTGCTTCATAAAATTTAGAAAATAACGTTGGCGCTCTTAGAAAACGCACATCGTTCATCATCACCTCTTCTCCGGTATCTGGGTCAAAGAGATAATTACCGCATATTCCATGCACTTTAGGGGGACGCCCAGTGGCAATCGACAAGTTATTAGGGTTTGTAAAACTAGGGATAACAGAGTGAGCAATGCGGTCTGTACCTGTTTCACGCATCATCTTTAAATTTGGCATTAATCCTTCATCTATCGCCACTTCCAAGTATTCTGGCTCACAACCATCCAAGCAGATTGCGATTGCACACCTTTTTGGCATTGAATATGTTCTTTCATTAGCAATTACATGGGGTGCAAGTGTCATAAAATTCCTTTTTAGATAATTAAAATTAAGACTGAAGCAACTTTCTTTCTTCCAAAGCTTTAGTTGGAGGCGAGGCATCAGTAACCCCCATTTTTTTAAGGCTTTCGTGTGCCGCATCCACGACTTTAAGCATAGTTTGGTCATCCATTTGCCCAATACAACCAATTCTGAAGCTCTCTACAATAGTTAGTTTTCCTGGATAGATAATAAACCCCTGTGATTTCATCAAATCATAAAACTGAGTAAAATCAAAAAATGGATCTTTTGGGCAGAAAAAAGTAACGATTATTGGTGAAAGCCAGCGTTCACTTAAAAGAGTCTCAAACCCAATTGATCTCATCCCAGACACCAGAGTATCTCGATTTTTTTTATACCTAGCACCTCGCCCACCGACCCCACCTTCTTTGCGATGAGCCTCTAGGGCCACTAAAAACGCAGCTAAAGCATGTGTTGGTGGCGTATAACGCCATTGCCCAGTTTTATTCATGTGAGACCACTGGTCATGAAGATCCAAGCAAAGAGAATGACTATTCCCTTTCGCCGCTTCTAAAGCAGACTTTCGAGCTAGAATAAAACCAAAGCCTGGCACACCCTCGATGCATTTGTTAGCGGAAGATACTATCGCCTCATATTTTATTTTATCAGGTTCTACTGGAATTGCGCCAAATGCAGACATACTATCTACGAGTAGCTTTCGCCCCGCCTTATATGTGGCGGCTGATATTTCCTCTATTGGATTAAGAATACCAGAACTCGTTTCACAATGTACTGCAACTACGTGAGTAATATCTAAGTCATTACTAAGAATTTGAAAAACTTCTTCACCACGCGGCGGAAGATAATCCCCTTTATCCAAAACAATACAGTCGCGTTTAAGGTAATTTAAAGTCTTTGCTGCTCGTTGACCATACGCACCATTTGACAGAACAAGTACTTTGCCGGTCTTTGGAACAAATGAACCGAGCATTGCCTCCACTGAAAAAGATCCACTTCCTTGCATAGGAACACAATCAAAACTTTCATTGCCGTTCCCTAACATTTGTATTAGCCTATCTCTCATTTTTTGGGTCATTTTCCGAAAATCTCCGTCCCAACTCCCCCAATCTTTAAGCATAGCTGCCTTAGCATCATAAGAAGTTGTGAGCGGGCCAGGGGTTAAAAGAAAGGGTTCACCTAATCTTGGCGCTTCTATATTTGGCTTTTCCAAGGACATAAAATAGCTCCGTTTTTATACCTGTACTAATTATTACTTTTGAGACATATATATGTAAAATTGATCATACTTTAAATCCAAAAGATGAAAACTTTCTTGAGGAAATGCGAGACCTGACATGTGGAGGAGCCAATATTGCAATTGAAACAGCTGGATCTGGCCGCGCTCTGGAAACTGCCTATGAAATTACGAGACGTGGAGGCACCACAGTAGCTGCAGGGATGCCTGGTCCAGTAGTAAATATAACTCTCTCTCATTTAAGTATTGCTGCAGAGGAACGCGTTCTAAAGGGCTCATACATGGGAAGTTGTGTCGCCCAGCGGGATATACCTAAATATTTAGATATGTTTCAAACAGGGAAATTACCTGTAGATCGCCTACTTTCACGAAAAATAAAATTTGAAGATTTAAATGAGGCGATGGATCGTCTAGATGATGCAAAAACAGTTCGAGAAGTTCTCATACCTTGACGAGTAAGGTTCCGCGATGCGCTTTAAATATAATTTTTCTGCAAATACTGGTTACCTTTGGAAAGAGCTGCCTTTTCTGGACAGGCTGGCTATGGCGAAAAAATATGATTTTGAAATAGTAGAGTTCCATGATGAGCCATATAAAGAAAACCTGAAAGAATTGCAGTCCGTTCTGTCTACACTTGATCTAAAAGTAAACGGAATGAATGTAAGAATGGGTGAAACATTTGGCTGTGCAGCGATTAGTAAAGATACCAAAAAATATGAACATGATATAAGTGAAGCTGTAAAAATCGCGATGGAATTAAAAATTCCTGCTATTCACGTAATGTCAGGTATAACAACCGCGGATGATGCGGATAAGACTTTTATATCTTCGCTTGAATACGCGTTAAAGAACTCTTCGCAAATAATCCTTATCGAGCCAGTATGTAATGAACAATTACCTGGCTATTTTCTTAGAACAATAGAGCAAGCCGCAGAAATCATTAGAATTATTAACCATCCAAGATTGAAAATCTTATTTGATTGTTACCACGTATACAAAGAAAGTGAAAACCTAATGGATGCCTTCGCAAAGAATGTTGATAGTATTGGTCATGTTCAAATTTCTTCAGCTGAAAATAGAGCAGAACCTATTCCAGGTCAGTTTGATTATTCTACAATTCTACCTCAAATGGAAAGGCTTGGATATAATGGGGCGTTTGGTTGTGAATACCGGCCATCGGCGAAAACCGAAGATGGTCTTACATGGAGAAACAATTTTCGAAGAGATGCAAAATGAGAAAAAAAGAGCATACAAAAGAACCAATAGATACGGAAGGTGATATCAACCTCTCTCCAAGACGGTTGGAATGGTCAAAAAACAATATCGATACAACTTCGCAGAAATTGTTATCAGAAGACTCAAAATACTTCTTACATCAATCACTCTCAACACCTTGTTTAAATGTTCTAGAAGCAAGTGACGGTATATATCTAGAGGATCTCCAAGGTCGTAAAATTATGGACTTTCATGGGAATAGTGTTCATCAGGTTGGTCATGGAAATAAGCGAGTTATAGCGGCGATTAAGGAGCAGCTCGACATTCTCCCATTTTGTCCAAGACGGTACACAAATAAGGTTGCAATTGAACTTGCGGCACGCCTCACCTCTCTTGCACCTGGAAATTTGAACAAAGTCCTTTTTGCACCGGGTGGTACGAATGCAATCGGCATGGCGTTAAAGCTGGCTCGATATGCAACTGGGAGACATAAAACAATTTCGATGTGGGATAGTTTTCATGGTGCTTCTTTAGATGCTATCTCAATCGGTGGAGAAAAATTGTTTCGAAAAGACATAGGCCCACTTCTGCCAGGAACAGAACATATTCCTCCACCTACGAGAGGGAAATGCCATTTTAATTGTGCGGATGAAAATCATGACGGATGTATCAAGTATTTAGAGTATGTTATCGAAATGGAGGGAGATATTGGAGCCGTGGTTGCGGAACCTATGAGGTGGACTACCGTCGAGTTACCACCCCCAAACTATTGGAAAAGAGTTAGGGATATTTGTACAAAGAATGATGTTCTATTAATTTTTGATGAAATACCATCCGCCCTAGGTAGAACAGGTAAAATGTTTGTATGTGAGCACTTCGACGTTGCGCCCGACATGTTAGTGATTGGTAAAGGCTTAGGTGGTGGGGTTTTCCCGATGGCTGCGTTACTTACCAATGAAAACCTAGATATCGTGGAAGATAGAGCTCTGGGACATTACACGCATGAAAAAAGTTCTGTTGGTTGTGCAGCCGCATTAGCTACAATTGATTGTTTAATCGAAGACGGTTTGCTCAATAATGCTGTAACTTTAGGTAACTCAGGACTTGAACAATTAGAAGCTCTTAAACTTAAGCATCCAATAATTCATGAGGTTAGAGGCCTGGGCTTATTCTATGGAATAGACTTAAAATTGAATAATCAACCTGCTTCAGATCAAGCCGATGCTATTCTCTATCATTCGTTGTCAAATGGGTTGAGCTATAAAGTTGGCGGTGGATCAATATTAACACTTTGCCCTCCGCTTACAATTAACAACGATGAGTTAACAAATGCTTTCAGTATCATTGAAAATGGGATTAATAGCTTAAACTGGGTTAATTAGTTAGAAAATCATTAATATGACAAAACCCCTTAACGGTCTAAGAGTGCTAGAGTTAACAAATTTTTTGGCGAGACCCTACTGCTGCAACCTGCTTTCAACGAGAGGAACAGTATGAATAAAACCGTGATTTGCATGAAATGGGGCGACCTTTACTCTTCTGATTATGTAAATGTCCTTTATAGCGCCGTTAAAAGAAATATAACTGGCGATTTTCGTTTTATTTGCCTTACCGATAAAAACGATGGAATAAATATTAACGTCGAAACATACCCGATACCTGATATAGGACTTGAACAAGATCATTGGCATCATGGAGCATGGCCAAAAATATCTGTTTTTAAGGAAAACCTTTACAACTTAACTGGGCATGCGCTTTTTATTGACTTGGATACTTTTGTAATGGGCTCAATAGATGAATTTTTTAACTTTGCGCCAACTGCCATCTCAGTAATTGATGTTGGGCCTTGGGGAAAAGATACTCCAGTTCATAAACGAGTAGTTGGCACAGGTATATTTTGCTTTGAGATTGGGAAATATTCGCATTTTGTGTCTAATTTACAAAATAACTTAAACACTTTTATTAACCGGCATAAGCTTGAACAAGTTTACGTACAGGAAATTTGTGAAAATATTGAATTTTGGCCGAAATCTTGGGTTATTAGTTATAAGCGAACTCTCAGACAACCAATAGGAAAAGATCTTATATTTCCACCTAATACACCAGGACCTCTAACTAAAGTAATTGCATTTCATGGAAACCCAAGACCAATCGATTTGATAAATAAGGGGTTTTATAACCGAGATCGATTTCCGCACTTTCTTTTGAAATCTGTCGGTTGGGCCAGAGAGTACTGGGCGAACAATGGTGGCAATCTCTAAGAGCGAAATAGAAAAGTAACGAAGAGCCCACGCAAACGATCACGCTAGGATTTATGAGAATCAAAGGCCAAATAAAGAATATACCCAGCCTTTGATTAAATGTTTATCTCGCAGGAAGAGGCATCCAGCTTGGCACTGAAACATCAGCATGCGCAAATTGAGGCATTTTTGCGGATAAGTCTTCCATATTTTTTATATTATTCTCATTCAAGAAGGCTTGTGTAATTAATGTTGGAGGTACCACAACATTGCTGCCAGGATTTTCTCCAGCAAGCATCATTGCAAGCGATCTAACCGAAACCTCTCCAACAACTGCCGGATTTGTTGCAACCGTTGCAGCCCATGCTGAATTTGGTTCTCGCATCGCGGAGATATCTGCAGTTGACACATCAGCCGAGTATATTTTGATTTGATCTGTTAGTCCTGCTTCATCAACTGCAATTTTGACACCCTTCGCAAACTCATCATATGGAGCGAACATAACTGTGATATCTGAATTTGCCTGCAAAACTGATCGCGCTTGGTTTGCGTTGGAGTTCGCTATTGGGTTATCGAGTGTCCCAAATTGAGCGACTTCCTCTATGCCTGGATTTGCTGCTTTGATATCTTCCCAAGCAGCATGCCGTCGATCTAGCGGCGCAATTCCTGGAACATATACATAACCAGCTTTCCAACTGGTACCGTTATCAACAACAGCTTGCTCCAAAGCCAGTTTACCTAATAGATAATCTGATTGTTCTATTTGCGGTATTGCTGAATTTTCGACATTTACATCAAAAGCAACAACCTTGATACCCGCATCAACTGCCCTTTGAGCTGCATCCCGCATACTCTCTGTAAGGCCATGCTGAATAACAATGCCATCAACGCCTAGTGCTATTGCTTGATCAACCATATCAGATTGAAGTGCTGCATCCTGTCTACTGTCAAACACTCTCAAATCAACACCCAATGCCGCAGCTTGAGTTTCTACTCCAGAAAGATACGCCTGGAAAAAATCGCCTGTGGATAGATATCTTACGAGAGCAATTTTCACGTCTCCTGGATTATCAAACGGCGCGGGCATATCACCAGCTGTAACAGCAGTTGAAAAAAGTGCCGGAAGCACAACGCTTCCTCCTAATATTTTTAGTATTGATCTTCTAAACATATTTTCCTCCCATGGTATGTTAAAAGCCTTTAAATTCAGTGGCCAGTTTTTCGCCCTTTCGATGAAAGAGCGAATGTAAAAATGAGCGCAATAACTAAAACACTCCCCTTTACGAAGTCTTGAGTATAGTACGGTGCATTCATCATCGTCAAACCTTGAAGCAGAACTCCGACAAAAAGAGCACCTATTGCGGTGCCAAATGCGTTAGGCTTGGCTGCACCAAGAACAGCAAATCCGATTAGTGCAGCTGCTACAGAGTCAAGTAATAGGTTATTTCCAGAAGCTATATCACCTCGCCCTAATCTGGCAGAAAGTAGTATTCCACCTATCGAAGCGGTAATTCCTGAAATAACGTAGGCGAGAATCTTATATTTATTGACATTCGCTCCTGCCAAAGCAGTGGCAGTCTCATTTGAGCCGATTGCATACATAAGCCTTCCATGCCTTGTAAGCTCAAGGAACAACCAGATAACAATTCCAACTAGTATGAAGATTATTACTGGGATTGGTATTAGATTTTCTAAGAAAAAATCCAAGCGGTGACGGCCAAGCCATAAAAAGCTTTGAGAATAAACACCCTCGGTTGTCTCACCACTGGGTAACTTCATACCAGTAGAGATCGATCTGCCTTCAGTAGGAATTCGCTGCAATCCTATAAGTAAAAACATCATTCCTAGTGTAGCTAACAAGTCTGGAACCCTAGCCTTAACGATTAAAAGTCCATTCACCAAACCCACAATTGCTCCCATAATAAGGCACGATATTATGGCCGCAAAGGCAGACATCTCAAGCACAACCATAACATACGCCGAAAGCATCAATGCTGTGGTTGCAACAGAACCTATAGAAAGATCAAACCCGTCCACCACCAGTGTTGCGGTAACACCAAGCGCCAAAATCCCGGTAATCGAAACAGATTGAAAGATAAAAACTGCTGATCTAGGGCCTGCAAATCCTTCAGCAACGATGGAGAATAATAAGACTAAACCCAATAGTAATAAGAGAAAGCCATAACGAATTGCAAAACCTGTCAAATTCATAATACTTCTTTACCCATTTAAACTTCCACTTTTCATTGCAACATCTCCAGCAGATTTTCCACTATATAGAGACAGAATATTTACAATATTAGATTCCTTATTTTCGAAAATACCAGCATATGAACCTTCATGTAAGACTACAATTTTATCGGCAATTTCTACTGCCTCATCTAGCTCTGATACGAAAACTAATGTTGCTCTTTCACGCGATGACTGCCTTATTTGACTGCCTATATCCCGGCGAGCTTTAATATCAACACCCTGAAAAGGCTCATCAAGTAATAAGATTTCCGATTTTTCTGAAAGCCAGCGACCAATCATTACCTTTTGCTGGTTGCCGCCCGAGAGCGTTGTAACTTGATCAAGCTCAGACTGGCACACGATCCCTAAATCTAAAATGGAAACACTTGCTTTTTTGGCTAAATTTTTAGACTTGAGAAATGAGAACCAACTATGCCGATCCAAGAACGGGAGAACCATATTATTTGTAATATCGAAATCAGAGACCACAGCATTTGTCGACCGGTCCTTTGGACACATAAAAATACCTTTTGATATCGCATCAGCAGGACTTTTGGGACGATACGCCTCGCCATGCAAAAGCATATCCCCCTCAAAAAGACCATTTAGACCAAAGATGGCAGACGCTATGGCCGTCTTTCCACTACCTAATAAGCCAGTAATTGCAATAATTTCATTCTTATAAAAGACCAAATCAAAAGGGTTACTAAATTTTGAAAGTTTAGCATTACGCAATTCGAATATTGGCATACCCTTTTCTTGAACTTGCAATTTAGCATGAACCATTTTTTGACCAAGCATAGCAGTTACTGCACCCTCATAATCCAAAGATGGCTCATCAAAAATACCAGAGATTTTACCATCGCGCATAGTTACTATGCGATCAGCAATAGCTCTAATATCCGACATTCGATGTGAGATATAAAGTATAGCAACCCCCTGCTCTTTTAAGTTAGAGAGAAGTTTAAAGAGGCGTTTAGCTTCATTAGCGGATAGAGAGGAAGTTGGTTCATCGAGTATTAATAGTTTTGGGGCGCGAGTCATTGCTCTAGCAATTGCAATCATCTGCCTGTCGGCCAATCCAAGATCTCTAACTGCGGCTGTTATATCTAAATCTAAGTCCATTGTGGACGCTACTTTTCTGGCTTCATCCCGCAATTTCTGGGTCCTTAAGAAAAATCCTGAGCTATTATCAGCAAGCCGGTCAATCATAAGGTTTGAGGCTACGTCAAGGTCTGGGATCACCCCATTATTTATCGTTTGATGAACCGTAACTACGCCAGACTGAAAAGCGTCGGCAGGTGATGCAGGCGCAAAGTCTTTGCCGAACAGAGTAACATTGCCTGAGTCCGCTTTATATACTCCACATAATATCTTCACCAGGGTAGACTTACCTGCACCATTTGCCCCCATTAAAACAGTAACTTTTGCAGAAGGTAACTCTAGATCAACCTCTTTGAGCACCTGGTTTGGGCCAAAAGACTTGACGATACCTGAAACCTGACAAGCAATTTTCACAATTCTAATCTCCCCAAAACAATGTTTACAAAACTTTCACAATTGTCAACACTCTTGACAAAAGTTAAATTTTACCAATGCTTAAATTATTGATGATTTAAGTTGGGAGACCCGAAATGAAAGATGATTTAGAGTATGAACCTCTAACTTCCAAAACGCTTCCAGATCGACTTAAAAATTTGGCAAGTGTCACTTCTCTAATAGGTAAACAAACTGAAGAATGGAAAGTCACCGAAGTTGGTGATGGAAACCTTAATCTCGTATTTGTTGTTCATGGAAAAGAAGCAAGTCTCATAGTAAAACAAGCACTACCTTACGTAAGGATTATTGGGGACAGCTGGCCTCTACCACTGAGACGCGCTTTTTTCGAACATGAAACACTCACTAGACAAGCAGCACGTGATCCAGGTAGCGTCCCCAAAATTCATTATTTTAACGAAAAACAAGCTATAATTGTAATGGAAATGCTGTCTCCACATTTAATTTTACGGAAAAAATTAATTTCTGGAGAGTACGTAAAAGGCTTAGCAAAAACTCTCGGTAATTTCTGTGCACGAACTGCCTTTAGAGGGTCAGACCTTTCTTTGCCAACAAGTGAAAAAAAGAAAGATACGGCACTTTTCCAGGGCAATGTTGAACTGATGGGAATTACTGAAAACCTAATTTTCACCGATCCTTATTTCGATGCAGAAATGAACCATCATACGGAGGGGCTCGAGCCGATTATAGAAACCTTAAGATCTGACGTTTCTTTAAAGCAAGAAGCTCAAAAAATGCTTCTAAAATTTACTGCAAATACAGAAACATTATTGCATGGAGATCTTCACTCTGGATCAGTTATGTGTACCGATAGTGAGACCAAAATTATAGATCCTGAATTTGGTTTTTATGGGCCAATAGGGTTTGACATTGGAATGTTGATAGCCAATTTTTTAATGGCATACTTCAGTCAACCAGGTCACAGGAGTCAAGAAAATCTAGAAGATTACCAAGATTGGATATTGTCCGTTATTGAGGAAATATACTCTACTTTCATAAGTGAATTCAGTAATCTTTGGCATAATGAGAGGCATGGGATCCTCTTTCCAAAAAGTCTTTTTGAAGGTCAGGGGCATAGCTCAGAAGCTGCACTTTGCGACATGCTTCAGCATATTTGGTCAGACGCATTAGGTGTATGTGGAATAGAAATGCACAGACGTATTCTTTCCCTAGCTCATAACGCAGATTTTGAAGATATTTCTGACCTAAAAATACGATCAAGACTGGAGGCCAGAAACCTTTTGATGGGCCGCCAGCTGATTTTAGAGAGAGATCAAATCAAAAATATTAGTGCGCTTCAAGTGCTTGCAAGAAAATACAACTCGGAGACACACCTATGAAAGTAAACGGAATTCATTACCGGTCAATTTGGTATGACCATGAACTCTCAAAAGTTAAAATAATAGACCAACGCTGGTTGCCGCATGACTTCAAAATAGCCGAGCTAGAGACATTACAAAGTTTTGCAACGGCAATACGGGATATGTGGGTTAGAGGAGCCCCGCTAATTGGCGCCACTGCTGCTTACGGAATTGCTGTGGCGTTAAGAACCGACTCATCTAACCATAATTTGAAACTTGCGTATGACACCTTAATTGAAACTCGTCCTACGGCAATCAATTTACGTTGGTCACTTGACCGCATGCAAAAGGAGTTAGCTGAAGTACCAGAAGGCCAACGCCCGGTAGTAGCATTGGAAGCTGCACATAGAATTGCCGATGAGGATGTTGAAATAAACAAAAATATTGGAGAATTTGGTTTAAAGATAATAAAAAAATTAGCCGAGTCTAAAAAACAAGGTGAACCTGTACGTTTACTTACTCATTGTAATGCTGGCTGGCCCGCCACTGTTGATTGGGGCACTGCAACGTCACCCATGTATCACGCACATAATGAAAATATTCCAATTCACGTATGGGTAGATGAAACAAGACCCAGAAACCAAGGTGGAATGACTGCTTGGGAGCTACAGAGCCACGGAATCAGCAATACTTATATAACCGATAACGCCGGTGGTCATCTTATGCAGAAAGGTTTGGTTGATATGGTAATTGTGGGTACAGATCGAACAACAGCTCAAGGGGATGTGTGTAACAAAATCGGAACCTATTTAAAGGCCTTAGCTGCATACGACAACAAAGTACCTTTTTATGTAGCACTCCCGTCTCCAACAATAGATTGGCGGATTAATGACGGTCTAAAGGATATACCCATTGAGGAAAGACCAGAAAAGGAAGTTACTCATATTTTAGGACGAGACGCAAAAAAAGATATTGCAGAAATTCAAGTTACATCTGAGGGTGTTTCTGGTGGGAATCCAGCATTTGATGTAACCCCAAATCGATTAGTTACTGGGTTAATAACCGAGAGAGGTATTTCTGAGGCCTCAAAAATCGCCCTTGCAGAAATGTTCCCCGAAAAGGCTGGAGCCACTAACAATGATTGAAAATAATTACAAGAAACAAGATGCTGAAAATTGGATTTCAAAAGCAGCTAAAAATGATGCCGACCAACAACTAGCGCTAAGAGTTTATACATCTCGATTAATTGGTCAAAATCCAGATCTCGTAATGCATGGAGGTGGAAATACCTCTGTTAAAGTGGAGAGAGAAAACCTTTTTGGAGAAACTTGCAAAGTAATGCACGTCAAAGGATCTGGATGGGACTTAGATACGATCCTTGCTCCAGGACTACCCGGACTATGGTTAGAACCACTTAAGAAATTGCGCGAACTTGAACGGCTTTCAGACGAAGAAATGGTAAATATACAGAGAGCAAATTTGTTAGATAGTGGGTCACCCAACCCATCAGTAGAAACATTACTACATGCATTTCTTCCTCATAAATTTATAGATCATACACACGCAACGCCTTTTCTCATCCTGGCAAATCTACCAAACGCAAAACAAGTCTGCCAAGAAATCTTTGGGGATAGGCTAGGAATAGTTCCTTACATTATGCCAGGCTTTGCTTTAGCCAAAAAAGCGGCAGAGGTTTTTGAGGAAAATCCAGATGTTGAAGGGCTAATGCTCTTAGGGCACGGTCATTTTGCTTTCGGAGAGACCGCACAAAGTAGCTACGATCAAATCATTTCTCACACTCAAGCCGTAGCAGCCTACCTTAAAATGGAGAAGCCAACAAAACTATTTACTCGCAACGATCACAAAGCGAACGAGGTTTTCCCAGTCATTAGGGGCCTAGTAGGTGATATGATTGGACCAAATTCACCAATGCCAATAATGGATCTAAGGAATGGAACCGAAGAGCTCCAATTTCTTAAACGTGAAGATCTTGACGATCTTTCAAAGAGAGGCACGGCTTCGCCAGATCACGTAATTCGAATAAAAAGTAGGCCGTTAATCTTAAGAAAGTCTGTTTGGTCTAGTGGTCGGGAGGCCATCAAAAAAGTTCTTAATGAATATGCTATCGAATATAAAGCCATGTTTGATCGCCAGGCACCTTTAGCAGACCAACCTAAGAAAATGCTTTCACCTGATCCAAAAAATATTTGGATGGAAGACATTGGTCTTATTGGATTGGGTTCAAATGCAAAAGCGGCAAGCATAGCGGGTGACCTTGTAGTGCAAAACGCCCGTGTAAGGGCAGTTGGTGAAGATGCAGGAGGATTCAAACCTATTTCAGAAAAAGACTTATTTGATTGCGAGTACTGGTCACTGGAGCAGGCTAAGCTGGGGAAAGGTGCAGCACCAAAGTATCAAGGTAAAATTGTAATGATCACTGGTGGCTCGGGTACAATTGGTTTCACAATCGCCAAAGCCTTCTCTAAACTTGGAGCACAAACTATTTTAATTGATAAAGATGAAACTTCCTTAAAAAAAGCCGTTGATAGTCTGGGAACCGGACACGGATATCTCACACTTGATGTAACTAGCCCCAACGCAGCCGAACAGGCTATGTTAGGTTCGATACAAAAATTTGGTGGATTAGATATATTGATTTCTAATGCCGGCGCGGCACATGCGGGGCCAATGCTCAGTATTTCAGAAGATGATTTACGAGATGCTTTTGAACTAAATTTTTTCTCACATTATTCCTTCTCTACGGCAGCAGCAAAAATTTTTCGAAATCAAAACCGTGGCGGACAAATAATCTTCAATATATCAAAACAAGCAGTGAACCCAGGAAAGAATTTTGGAGCATATGGTATGCCTAAGGCCACTACATTTTTCTTAATGAAACAGCTAGCGCTTGAACTAGGAGCCAACGGAATTCGTGTTAATGGCGTAAACGCTGACCGAATTCGCTCCGGCCTTCTTACCGATGACTTTATATCATCCCGAGCTAAATCACGCGGCGTTTCAGAGTCTGATTATATGGCTGGAAATCTTTTAAATAAGGAGGTTACAGCTGAGCATGTGGCAGATGCTTTCACTTCACTAGCATGTGCAGAAAGTACAACAGGTCACGTCATGACCGTGGATGGCGGTAACATAGAGGCCAGTCTGCGCTGAGTGAAATTAAAGCAAATTAAGGTAATATGAAAACTATTGAAGCAACTTAAACAAAAATTCAATAACTCCCCAAACTATATTTTACGAGATGACGGTTATCTCGCAAACATTGCCCTATTGTACTATCAAGAAGGTCTCAACCAAAGTGAGATTGCAACCCGTCTTGGTTTGTCTCGTACAACTATTTTAAATTATCTCAAAGAAGGGAGAGATAGAGGCATAGTTGATATACGAGTAAATGGTGAGACACTTAACTCTTCAACGATAGCACGAGACTTAGTCCAAAAATATAATCTTGAAGGAGTTTACGTTGCATATGTTGGCAAGAAATCCAAATCAGACTTTTCATTGAGACATACTGCTCGTGTCGCCGCTCTTGCACTTCATGACATAATCAATCCAGGTGACTTATTAGGAGTTGCATGGGGCGAAACGATCAAGCTAATTGGAGAACAACTGCCAAACAGAGAAATACCTTCTACTGAAGTATGCCAAGTAATTGGCTCTATGGAGTCCGATAGATTACTAAGTGCAGAGGATTGTGCAATCCAAATAGCAAATAAAATTGGTGCCCAATGCCACACACTGCATGCTCCAGCTATTTTATCATCATCAAGCCTCGCAAAAGCTTTAAGATCTGAACCAACAATAAAAAAACAGTTGAAGAGATTAGAAAACTTGAATGCTATTCTTACATCAGTTGGAGATTTGACAGAAAGCACTCATGTCCTCTCATCGGGCCTCATTAAACGAAAACACTTGGACCAAATTATTGAAAGTGGAGGGGTCGGATTTCTCTGCGGCTATTTTATCAAGACTAACGGCGATACTCTTCATTATCCTCTTCAAGATTGTACGATTTCAATAACACCGGACGAAATAAGGAAAACTCCAAAACGGATAATGGTTGCATCTGGAGAAAAAAAACTACACGCAGTTAAAGCCGCACTTATGGGTGGTCACGCAACCCATGTTGTTCTGGATGAAAATCTAATTTTGGAACTTCTTAAAACTTAGCTTGTTTCTTCAAAAAATCATCTTCGAGATTAGATTTTAAGCCGCCCAATTTTTGAACATTTACTTTGATCTACACTATAATTTTACAGACTTTCTTTTGTGCAGTCTCACCGAAGCATTTCAATGTATATTTAAGCATCAGCGTCACGGAATAAAGGCCTCGTAAGACACGTGGGACCACCTTCACACCCAATGCAAAGTGCCGGTGCTTTAAACGTAGTAACTTTTATATCAGCATTTCTTAAGACTTTTTTGGTTTCAGGAAGATTGTCTAGCATCAAACATTCACCAGGAGCTAAAGCCAAAACGTTAGTGCTTAACGTGTCGCTGTCATAAAACTCATTCTCCGGTGCAGAAATAATATTGATGTTCTTTTCATTTAAGAGCTTCCACAAACCTACAGGAAGTAATGTTTCGTAAACGAGGGCTGTTTTAGTGTCGACCATGCTAATTAGTGACATTAAGTGTAAGCACGCACTTTTACCTTGGTAAAAAGGTAAGTCAAAAATATAGCATTTAATACCTATCGCATTTAAAATACTTTTGATTTGTTCTGCACCCAAATCATTTGTCCTAAAACCTTTACCAATTACTGCGGTAGTTTCATCAAGCCAAAGTGTATCACCAGCTTCTGCCGTACCGGGAGCTTCAACTTGCCCAATGATTGTTATGCCCTTGCTACTATAAAAACTTTTGTGAAGACCTTCTTCACCCCACCTTTTTTCTTTCCCAAGAGACATTAAAATTACACCTCGAGGAGTCATCAAAGATGCATCATAGGCAAATACAGCGTCTGCATTACCCAGGTCGTCTCCCAAAATCCAATGAATATTTACGCCAAAGTTTTCTAGTGCGAGAACAAAACTTTCGTATTCATTCTCAATTTCACTTGGATTAAAGTGTTTACTGTAGTTCCAAGCCTTTGGATCAGCCTTTATTAGAGAATTTCCTGGGCGTCGAAGTGCGACCTCTTTAAGAGGTGCAGTCATTGAAGCGACACCAAATTTCATTCGTTTCCTTGGACGCGCTCTAGGTCTACGCAATTCTCTAAGCAAAGCCTCATCGCTACTTCTTTAGATATAGCGGTACAGAATTCTCCATGCAAACTTGCAATTGACATGTTGTGAACCAAGTCAGGTTCATAATATTCGCCATCATATCCCAAAGTATTAACGGCAGCGCAGGCATCATGAACCAAGTAGGTATCAAACCCTAAATTCCCAGCCATGCGAACAGTGGTTTCAATACAATAATTAGTATAAAATCCCATGACCACAAGACGATTGATTCCACTTCGCCGCAGCTCAAGTTCCAGTGAAGTCCCAATAAAGCCGCTATTTACATCCTTTTCGACCACAATATCTGGGCCATTTATTTCAAGACCCTCAATTTGATTTCCTGTCTCCAGCTCCAACTTTAAAGGTGAGTTGATCTCGCGCGAATTATGCCTAGTAAATGCCACGCGCTTTCCGAGCCTCCTCCACTCAGCCAAGAGACATCGCATATTTTCTTCTGCACTATGATTATTTCTTTTCCCTGATGGCCCACCGTAATATTTTACTTCGTTAACGCCTTTCTGAACATCAACTAATAAAAGAGCTGTAGTCTCATCAAATTTTTCTATCATAAATTCCTCATGCCCATAGCTAATCAAGCAGTTTTTATTTCGTTAAATACCTTGCCGTTGTTTTTTACGGAACGCCTCTTGTCCCTCTCGAGCATCCCTTATGCTTTTTCGATCATTTATTTCGGGAACCCCAACGTACCAATCAGCTCCACCAGGGGTCCATGAGTGAGCATCCGAATTTATCGAAATTACAGTCGTTCTATCTGTCGTTTGGGCCCAGTCCATCGCATTTTCTAAGTCAGAAAGGCTCTCACAATGCCTGGCCAAAGCACCCATTGCCTCAGCATGTTTAGCAAAATCAACATGTGGAGGATTTTCCTTATTTCTTATGCGTGAATCTTTGAGTAAATTATTGAAACCAGGAACACCCAAACCTGTTTGCAATCTATTTATTACAGCAAAGCCACCATTGTCACAGACAATAACAATTATTTTATGACCAGATAAAACTGATGAATAAATATCTGAGTTCATCATCATGTATGATCCGTCACCTACCATTACGATTGGCACACCCTCGCCATTTTTTGCCATAGCATGTCCCCAGGCTCCAGCTATTTCATACCCCATACATGAAAACCCAAATTCACAGTCAAAAGTATTTGGAGCTTTTACCCGCCAATTTTTAATAGTCTCTCCCGGAAGTCCACCAGCTGCCGTTACCATAGTATCCTGTGGTTTTGCATGCTTATTTACAACTGCTATAACCTGAGCATAACTAGGAACCGATGCATTTGTTGGTGCCTGCCCTTTGTCTATCATTTCATTCCAATTTGCATAAAGCTTGCGAGCTTCTTCGATGCGGTTTGTATCGCACACCCAGTCTTCCATTCTTGAATTAAGTTCATTTAAGCATTCTAAAGCATCACCAACAACTGGATTTGAAAAATGTTTCTTTGCATCAAAGCGGGCAGTGTTTATGTTTATAAACTTAGCATCATATCGAAAAGTGGTCCAAGATCCTGTAGTAAAGTCTTGAAGCCGAGTTCCTACCGCAATGATCACATCTGCATTTTCTGCTAACTCTTTAGCTGCGTCAGTTCCCTCGATACCTATTGCTCCAACGTAAAAAGGATGGTCATGGACGAATGCTCCTTTTCCAGCAATCGTTTCTGCAACTGGTATCATCCTATCTTCAGAAAATTTTACTAGCGCTTCCACAGCACCAGAGTATCGCACTCCACCACCAGATATAATAAGCGGTTTTTTTGCAGTTTTTAATATCTTTACTGCTTCATCAACCTGCTGAAGGTCAGGTCTGCTTCGTGGTATTCTCCAAGTGGTTTCATTGAAAAATTCAACTGGATAATCATAAGCTATTTCCTGAACGTCTTGTGGCAATCCAATAAAAGCCGGTCCACAATCTGCCGGATCCATCATCGTAGCAACGGCCTGTGGCAATGAAGAAAGTATTTGAGCAGGATGAGTGATCCTGTCCCAAAAACGCGATACAGATCGAAAACTATCATTCACTGTCGTCGAAGGTTCGCCAAAATGCTCTACTTGCTGCAAAACTGGATCTGGCAAGCGGTTATTATAAGTGTCCCCAGATAAAAGCAGAACAGGCAGCCGATTTGAATGCGCCACCCCTGCCGCAGTCACCATATTAGTGGCACCCGGCCCAACCGAAGTTGTTGCAATCATAATTTGACGGCGAAGTTTGGCCTTGGCATATCCAATTGCAGCTAAAGCCATGGATTGCTCGTTTTGGCCCCGCCATGTAGGTAAACGATCCTGAACTTGCTCAAGGGCTTCTGACAGACAGGTAACATTACCATGACCAAAAATACCAAATACTCCAGCAAATAACTGATGACGTTCCCCGTCTATTGTCGTGTACTGATTAATTAAATATCGCACAATTGCCTGACCTACTGTCAGCTTTACGGTTTTCCCAGTCATTTTAACCTCTAGCATTTAATTTTAAGCGCGTCGGGCTATGCATATTGACAAAGTATTACTAATGCAATTGAAAGATTAAACTGTGGATTTAAACAATAATCTGGGTATAGCAAATGCAAAAAAATAAATTAAAAGGCTTATGGTCTAGCGGCAAACCAATTCTTAACGCTTGGTGTTCTATTGGAAATTCGTTCACTGCAGAAATCATGGCGTCACAGGGCTATGATAGTGTAACCGTTGATATTCAACACGGTGCGTTGGATTATTCCCATGTCTTACCAATGTTTCAGGCGATGCAATCCTCAGGCGCAACACTTATGGCTCGCGTACCTTGGCGTGACCCAGGCTATATCATGAAGGCCTTAGATGTTGGTGCAATGGGCATTATTTGTCCAATGATAAATACCGCAAAGGAGGCAGCAGAATTTGTATCATACATGCGCTATCCTCCTTTGGGTCAGCGCAGTTTTGGCCCCACTAGGGCAGCCGTTTCAATTCCAGGTTATGGGGTTGATGCGAATGATGAAGTATTAGCATTTGCAATGATTGAGACCGCTGATGGAATGAAAAATCTGGAGTCGATTGCAGCCACACCCGGTTTAGATGGCATATATGTTGGACCTGCTGACCTCACTTTGGGAACACAGGAAGGCCGCCTGCCTCCCGGACTTGATCGAATGGAAGATGAAATGGTTTCTCTCATAAAAAGGGTTGCCAGTGTTTGTGATACGCACAAGATAATAGCCGGTATTCACTGCGGAACTGCAGAATACGCCTCAAAAGCTATCGGATGGGGTTATAACTTAACTACAATTGGTGGGGATACTAAACTACTTGCAAGTGCAGCGTCTGCATCAGTTTCAACTTGGCGAAACCTAACTGGGCGTGAAGAAAATGTTGTAGTCACTGGCGGAGTTTACTGATGCCCCACTTGCTTGTTGCTGGCAAACTACATCCAACAGGAGTGAACCGAATTTTTGAATTAAAAAAAGAGGGATATTCAGTAACGTACATAGAGGATATTTCAGAAAACTCCTACTCAAGTTTAATATCAGATGCAGATGCTCTGGTAATACGAACGCAACCACTCTCATCAGAAACCTTAAATAACGCTTCAAACCTAAAAGTCGTATCTCGTCACGGTGTTGGATACGATGCCATAGATTTACAGGCGCTTAATTCACGCAAGATTGCTCTTACAATTGTTGGAGATGTAAATTCTGTTTCAGTTGCTGAGCATGCCATGATGCAGCTTCTTGCATGCGCAAAACATGTTGTTCGAGCCGATCGATCAGTACGTGACCCCTCTAAATGGAATTGGCGAAATCAACTTGAGCAACGGGAAATTTCTGGAAGTAATCTATTGATAGTTGGGTTTGGTCGAGCGGGTCAAAAATTAGCGCAAATGGCCAAAGCATTTAATATGAACGTGCGCGCTTATGATCCATATATAGTCACGGATAAATGGCCGCACAAAGATGTGATAAGGGCCACAGATTTATATCAAGGATTATCGTGGGCAGACTGTTTGTCACTCCATGTTCCTAAAAGTGAAAAACCACTAATAAGCGAGACCGCATTTGCTCATATGAAGCCAGGCATGATAATTGCCAACACCTCAAGGGGAGGCGTCATTGACGAAAAGGCTCTGTTAAATGCTCTTAATTCAGGACAGGTTCACGCCGTCGGTCTTGATGTATTTGAACAGGAGCCCCCATCTTCTAAACTCGAACTTTGCAATCGTGATGATACCCTATTGTCGCCACATATTGCTGGGCTGACAGATAAAGCAAGCGAACGCATGGCTTTGGCATGTATTGATAATGCAATCAATTATCTTAAAGGAACAATAAACCCAAATTTAATAGTTAATAAAGAAGCCTTACTATGACAAGCAAGCCAACACTCTCAATAGGACTTATAGGCTCAGGCTTCATGGGGAAAGCACATGTTTTTGGTTTCGCCACGGCCCAAAAAGTATTTAACCTGCCTGCAAATTTAAAATTTCATACTTTAGCAGATATAGACAAAAAGACTGCAGAAGCCGCTGCAAATGAGTTTGGCTTCGCCAACTCAACAGATGATTGGCGTGATATACTTCAGAACTCTGAAATTGATATAGTTGATATTACCGCACCAAATGCACTCCACAAAGAGATGGCACTCGAAGCCATCTCCGCTGGGAAGCATGTATATTGCGAAAAGCCTTTGGCACCAATGATCTCAGATGCAATGGAAATGGCGGACGCTGCAGAAAAAAAGAGTGTGAAAACTCAAGTCGGGTTTAACTATCTATGCAATCCAATGATGCGGCTCGCTAAAGAAATGATAGCCAGTGGTGAACTTGGTGAAATTCGGTCCTACCGTGGTATCCACGCAGAAGACTATATGACAAATGCCAGCGACCCATTTACATTTCGCCATGAAACTGCTGGTGGGGGAGCCCTTGCTGATTTGGGTAGTCACGCGCTAGCTACAGCGGAATTTCTTTTGGGAGAAATTGTGGAGGTAATGGGTGATTGCGTTAATGTAATTGCTGAACGCCCTTGCATTGATGGCAAAAAAAAGAGCGTCATAGTAGACGACATTGGAAGGGCATTCTTAAGGTTTTCGAATGGGGCAACAGGTTATATAGAAGGTAACTGGGTAGCGACTGGTCGTAAAATGCAACATGATTTTGAAATTCATGGATCCGAAGGGGCCCTTTTTTTCAGCCAAGAGCGATTAAATGAGCTGTACTTTTATTCCCTTAAAGATGAAGAAGGACGGCGCGGCTTCAGAAAAATTGAAGCAGCACCGGATCATTATCCCTACGGTAATTTTTGCGTAGCACCTGGGCACCAAATCGGCTTCAATGATTTAAAGGCAATAGAGATTAACGGCTATATAAATGCAATTATGGGGAAAGGGCCTGAGCTATTTCCCTTTCGGAAAGGAGCTCGTATCCAACATCTGGTTGAGGCAATACAATATTCATCAAAAAATGCTGGATGGCTATCAGTCTAAAGAAGTAAAAATCT
>ERZ802822.75-NODE-75-length-72113-cov-9.326573_pt1 | contig 72113 bp, 76 predicted proteins | sample MGYA00345649_ERZ802822 | MGnify/ENA primary metagenome ERZ802822 (study PRJEB30503, sample SAMEA104212359) | marine metagenome | biome: Westerlies Biome; feature: [SRF] surface water layer (ENVO:00010504) within the epipelagic zone...; material: water... | reverse complement strand
GAGTCATCCATGGCTGGCAGCCGTTACCTGTTGGAATGTGGCAGACCCAAGGCCGACTACGCCATTATTGGCGAGCCGACGGCCATGCAGCCGATCTTTGCCCACAAGGGCATTAGCATGATGACGATTCAGCTCGAAGGCGCCTCGGGTCATTCCTCTGACCCCAGCCTAGGTGCCAATGCCTTGGATGCCATGCACCGCGTCATGGGCGAGTTGATCGCCATGCGAGAAGAACTGGCGGCCGCCAATCAGAACAACGCCTTTGCGGTAAACGTGCCCACCATGAATCTTGGCTGCATGCGTGCGGGGGACAACCCCAACCGTATTTGCGGCCATGCGGCGCTACAGATAGACCTGCGCTTACTGCCGGGTATGGATAGCGAAGCAATTCACGAGGCCCTCGAACGGCGTATCGCAGCCGTAGTGGCGAATACCGGCGTGAGCCTTCAGCTGCACAAAGCCTACCCGCCGATTCCACCGTTTCAGTCCGATCCGAATGGCGACCTGCTGGGTGCTTTGAGTGGTTTGAGCGGGAACCAGCCCGGCACCGTCGCCTTTGGCACTGAAGCACACTTCATGCAAACACTGGGAATGGAAACCGTCGTATGGGGGCCGGGGAGTATTGACCAGGCACACCAGCCCAACGAATATCTGGACAAAGCCCAGCTGGCACCAGCCACGGATACCCTGCGTCGCGTCATCCAAAAATTCTGTCTGGTTTGACAATGAATACCAACGATTATTCTCAGTGGTTTCGTGGCTCTACGCCCTATATCAGTGCCCATCGGGGTAAAACCTTTGTAGTGTACTTAGGCGGAGAAGCGTTGGCCCATGCCAATGTCACCAACATTATTCACGACCTAGCGCTGCTGCATGTGCTGGGGGTACAACTCGTGCTCGTGCACGGCGGCCGTCCACAGCTCGATAAAGCCCTGCCGAATTCTAAAACCCACAATCACCGACGTATTACCGAGCCGGGTGATATGGACAAGGTCACCGGTGTTTACGGTTTACTGCGCAGTCATCTTGAAGGCCTGTTCTCCACTGGCTTACCCAATACACCTTTGCACAACGTCGACATCAGCGTGGTGTCGGGCAACTTTGTTACCGCCAAGCCCCTGGGCGTACTCGATGGCATTGACCATCTGCTGACCGGCCAGCTGCGTAGCTTAGACAGCCCGCGCATCGCTAACCTGCTCAGCGCCCATAACTTGGTGCTGCAGTCACCGCTGGGATTTTCCAATTCTGGACAGGCCTTTAATTTGGCATCCGAAGAACTGGCGGCCGATATCAGCATCGCCTTGCAGGCCGACAAGCTCATCTTCTTTGATGAGATAGAGCATCTGCAAAACACCCAAGGCCAACGCGAAAGCACCGTGACGCCAAGCACACTGGAAGACTATCTGGGCGATCTGTCCCAAGGTTCCGCCCAGCGCTTTCTCGCCATGGCACGTGCAGTTCGCGCTGGGGTCACGAAGGCGCATCAAATCTCCTTTGCCACCGATGACGGGCTGCTGCAGGAACTCTTCACCGCCGAAGGTGTAGGCACTCAGCTTGTAGAGGAGCAACGCCATCCGGTGCGTGCGGCGACGCTCAACGACGTCGGTGACATCGTGGAAATCATCCGGCCGCTGGAGGAAAGCGGCGCACTGGTCAGGCGCTCTCGGGATCGACTCGAGCAAGAGATTGAACACTTTTTGGTTGCCGAGGTGGACGGCGTCGTTGTCGGTTGTTGCGCCGTCTACCCCCATGATCTGCAGGCCGAACTGGCCTGTGTGGCGGTGAGCGATTTGTATCGTCGCGGCAATGCCGGTGTGGCCATTGGCGCCAACCTACTCGATGCCGCGCAAGCCAAGGCTGCGCAGTTGGGGGCCAAGACTCTGTTTGCACTGACCACTCAAACTCAGGAATGGTTTATTGAGCGAGGGTTTGCCGATGCCAACGTCGAAGATCTGCCGAACACCAAACAATCGCTTTACAACTGGCAGCGCGGTTCTAAAGTGCTGCTGAAATCGCTGGGCTGATCGCCTTTTGGAATTTTTCCCTCGTCATCTAAGGAAAGGAAATGGCTAACGAACGTCCCTATAGCTCCATTGTCGTCGACGGAGTTGAACAAGCCCCAAGTCGGGCCATGCTGTATCCCACGGGATTCAAGCCCGAGGATTTCAGTAAGCCGCAAGTGGGCATCGCCTCCACGTGGAGCATGGTGACCCCCTGCAACATGCACATTAACGAGCTCGCCGAGGCTGCGGCCATGGGCGCAGATGAGGCCGGCGCGAAGTCTGTACTGTTCAACACCATCACGGTATCGGACGGCATTTCCATGGGCACACCGGGTATGCGCTACTCGCTGGTGTCTCGTGAGGTGATCGCAGACTCCATTGAAACCGTCGTCGGTGCCCAGGGCTTTGATGGTTTTGTGGCCATCGGCGGCTGCGACAAGAATATGCCCGCCTGCGGCATCGCCATGGCGCGCATGGATCGGCCTAGCGTTTTCGTTTACGGCGGCACCATACTGCCCGGCAAAGAACGACGCGACATTGTCTCAGTGTTCGAGGCCGTGGGCGGTCATGCGGCGGGCAACGTCTCAGATATTGAATTGAAGGACGTTGAAGCCACCGCCATCCCCGGTCCGGGTTCATGCGGCGGCATGTATACCGCCAACACCATGGCCTCTTCCATGGAAGCACTGGGCCTCTCGCTGCCGGGCAGCTCCGCACAAAACGCTGTCAGCCAAGACAAAAAACAGGACAGCTATAACGCGGGTGCTGCGGTGCGCAACCTCATCAAGCTGGGCCTGAAGCCCAGCGACATCTTGAGCCGCGAGGCTTTCGAAAACGCCATTACCCTCACCATTGCGCTTGAAGGTTCCACCAACGCAGTACTGCACCTATTGGCCATCGCCCATGCGGCGAACATCCCGCTGAGCATTGATGACTTTAGCCGCGTGGGCCAGCGCGTACCGGTGCTCGCCGACATGCGGCCCGCGGGCGTGTACGCCATGAGCGAGTTGATTGAAATTGGCGGCATCTTGCCGCTGATGAAAACCCTGCTGAACGCAGGACTACTGCACGGCGACTGCATGACGGTCACCGGCAAGACCATGGCGGAAAACCTAGCCGACGTCGCCGACTACCCAGAGGGTCAAAAGATCATTCGACCACTGTCGAACCCCATTAAGAAAGACAGCCACCTAGTGGTATTGCGCGGCAATCTTGCACCAGAGGGCGCGGTGGCCAAAATTACCGGCCACGAAGGTCTGACGTTTACTGGCTCCGCCCGCTGCTTCCACGGGGAAGAAGCTGCCATGGCAGCGATCATGGATGGCACGGTGGTCAAGGGCGACGTAGTCATTGTGCGGTATGAGGGACCCAAGGGCGGTCCGGGCATGCGCGAAATGCTCAGCCCCACTAGTGCCATTAACGGTCGCGGTCTGTCGCAAGACGTGGCCTTGCTCACCGACGGCAGGTTCTCCGGTGGCTCCCACGGTTTTGTGATCGGTCATGTGACCCCAGAGGCACACCTAGGCGGCCCCATCGCCTTGGTGCAAGACGGTGACACCATCACGGTGGATGCCGAAAATGCAGAAGTGAATCTACACGTGAGCGATGAAGAACTCGCCGCCCGCAAGGCCAAGTGGCAGGCACCTGATGCCTACACCCAGCGCGGCACGCTGGCAAAATATGCGACCCTGGTCAGCTCTGCTAGCGAAGGCGCGGTCACCGACAAATATCTAGGCTAGACCTCGCTGTGGACGCTACCTGCGCCCTATGTGAACAAGCCGACGCGCGTCGCCTAGTGGCGGCCTATCGCATCAAGGTCTGCGCGACATGCTGGGATTTGGCCGCAGAAGGCTGGCCGATCTCAGCAGAGCCGGTACTGTTTAAAGCATTAGCCAAGCAAGGCCTGTTGATTGCAGATCGTAATGAGAAAAACCGTCTGCCTCGGGATTACGCACCACCGGCGGACTTTGCGCTGTAAGACGCTTGAACACTACGTTTTCTGTTCTTGCGACTTCGGTGCAAAGATCACTCGATAAGCTGAACTTTGACTGCGATGCCAGTTGCGGATACACCACCCAGTGCGCCAACAATGGTGTCACCAAGCCCGTATTTACTTGCCATCAACGCGTCGAGGGTTTTGACCATCTCGGGGTAAGAGGTGCTCGTTATCAAGTATGTCGCATCGCCACGCAGCAAAGTCGCGGGCCGCTGCGCATCGTGCTGCACCAAGCGCTGATACCACCCAGAACCCAAGTCTGCCCGTAGCCACATAGCACCGTCATGATCGGCAACCCAGAGGCGTGTGGTGACTTGCTCACCGTTGGCGTCTTGGGTGATGAGTTCGACCACCTCACCGCTCTCCGAGGCACCGAACATTAGGGCCAGATAGACAACGATTAATGCAAAGAAGGCGCCTAAGCCTCGAATCATCCAACTCATCATCATCCCTCCCAGTCCTTACCGAACAACCTGGCAGCGCCCTGTAGCCTACCGATTTCTGGCGGGCTACCTAACGACTGCTTTGCTCATGCACAAAGTCGACGAGGAACTTAACATTATCGACAGGGGTTTCGGGAATGATGCCGTGGCCTAAGTTAAAGATGTGACCGGGTCGACCATCCACTTGATCGAGCAGCCATTGGGACTGAGAGGCGACTGCTGCTTGGTCAGCGCACAGCACGATGGGGTCGAGATTACCCTGCACCGCTGTGCAGCCTAGTTGATCCCACGTGGGTTTCAGCGGCGTGCGCCAGTCAAAGGCGAGCACGTCGATATTCAGCTGCGACACTGCGGGCAACAGATGATAGTTGCCGGTGCCAAAGTAGATTACCGGCACCGTACCAGCGAGGGCATCAACCAGTGTCTTTAAGTGCGGCTCGACATAGGTGCGGTAGTCGTAGATCGATAGATTGCCGACCCAAGTGTCGAACAGTTGCACAGCTTCGACTCCAGCGCTGATTTGCAGCTGCAAATAGCTAGCAAGCTGGCCCGTAAGCTTAGTCATGAGTGCGTGCCAAAGCTCGGGGGCTTCGTACATCATCTTCTTCACGAACACATAGTTGCGCGAGCCCTTACCTTCGATGGCATAGGACGCCAAGGTAAAGGGCGCCCCCGCAAAACCAATCAGCGCGATATCGTTCGGTAAGCCTTCATTGATGCACCGCACGGTATCGGCAATGTATGGGGTGTGCTCGATGGCCGGCGCGGTCGCCAAGTTGGCCACATCTGCTGCGCTGCGAATGGGGTTGGCAAATACCGGGCCTTGGCCCACGACGTATTCCAGCTCAAGACCCATGGGCTCCAAAATGGGTAGCAGGTCAGCGAACATGATGGCCGCGTCAACGCCAAGAATGCGCTGGGCATCGAGCGTGGCTTTCGCCGCTCGCTCTGGGTTTTTGAAAAAGTCCAAGCTCGGCAAGTCGCCTTTCACTTGGTGATATTCGGGCATATAGCGCCCCGCCTGACGATTCAGCCATATGGGTGTATGCGAGGTTTGTTCACCTCGGCAGGCTTGCAAGAAGACTTTTTCCATCTGCTTCCTTAACAGTAATGCGGCGGCGCAGCTCAGCTAATGCGTTGGGGGTCGACGTCGGCGTCGTAGTCGACGCCATCAATCCCGAAACCGAATATCTTCAGAAAATCAGCGCGAAATCCGGCGAGGTCGCCCAACTGCGGTAGGTTTTCGGTGTCTACCAGGGGCCAGCGTCGTTTTACCTCTGCTTGCACGGGTTCTGCGAGTTCTAAATCATCGACGCGAATGCGACCGCTATCATCCAGACGCATGCTGGTGCCAGTGAGCAGCTGTGACACAAAGAGTCGGTCAATATGCTCGATGCATTCTTCGTGACTGCCCTGCTCTTTCATTACTTGAAACAGCAACGCTGCATAAAGCGGCACAACGGGAATGGCGGCACTGGCCTGACTGACAATGGCTTTAAGCACCGCTACCCGCGCGTCACCACCAATGCTCTGGAGTTTTTGTTGAATTTCACCGCTGGCTCGGTCGAGGTCTGCCTTGGCCTTACCCAACGTGCCTTCCCAATAAATGGGCCAGGTCAGTTCGCTGCCAATGTAGGTATAAGCGACGGTTTTGGCCTTGGGTGTTAGCAAGTCCGCAGCCAGCAGCGCGTCGATCCAATACTGCCAATCTTCGCCGCCCATGACTGTGACGGTGTCAGCGATTTCCTGCTCTGTGGCCGGCTCTAGGGCCACATTGGAGACTTCGCCTTTTTCCACATGCACTGTCTTGATATCTAGCACTTCACCCAGTGGCTTGATGCTGGAGCGGTGCAGCACCTCGGTTTTAGGATGCTGGCGTACCGGTGAGGCGAGGCTGTAAACCACCAGATCGATTTGGCCGAGGTCAGCCTTGATGGTCTCCAACACCTGCTCGCGCATGGCGTCAGAAAAAGCATCGCCGTCGAGGGTTTTGGCATAAAGACCTTGCTGCGCGGCGCGTGCCTCAAAGGCTTTGTTGTTGTACCAACCTGCAGAGGCGGTCTTGCTTTGTGTCGGCGCTTTTTCAAAGGACACCCCGAGGGTAGCTGCCCCACAACCAAAGCCCGCGACGATCCTGCTGGCGAGGCCATAGCCACCCGAGCAACCAAGCACCAAAACGTTTTGAAAAGCGCCGCTGCTGGCTTCACTGTGCTCAGTGACATAGTCGATTTGTTGGTCAACGTGGGCGGCGCAGCCTAGGGGGTGGGCTGTCGTGCATATGAAGCCGCGGATACGGGGTTTTACGATCATCTGGTCACCTTCGGATAACGCTCATACCGTTTAAGGGTCGGCATTTGCGGCGGACGCCATCATACCCGCTCCCACTGCCCAACGCATGATGCCCTCAACATCGAGGATGCGAGGGCCATCACGACGCAGAGTCACCGATGCTTGCTCGCCTGCCTGTAGGCTGTGGTCTCGATCACCGTCCAGAGCGATCACACCCGGTCCGTAGAAAGTATGAGTTTCGTCAAAGGCGGTGCGTTGAGTCTGCCGCACGAAGACGTCGCGAAAGTGCCCGGGGGAGAGCGGCGCTCGAACTTGTTGTCCTTGGCCGCCCATTTGTACCCACAAACCGCAGTCGTCTTCGGCATAAACCGGGGCGATAAAGCCGCCGATGGGGGACATGCCTACTGAATTGGGTTCTGCACGGGTTAGCAACATGCTATCGAGGCGATCAGCGTCAAAGGGCAGCATATTGCCCACATGGTCGTTGCGCAGCAGCACTACGTCGATGAGTCCAATGTCGGTTTGCGTCGGTGTTTGCAGATGCAGGACCTTGGCTCGCGCTCGCAACTCCTCGGGCATGTTGGCGGTTTTTGCCAAGGCGTTGAGACCGGCCACCATGCCGCCTAACGTCGGCTCCATAAGCGCAGGAAACACATTATTGGTGCCAGTAGAAATCGGTACCAGATCAATGTCGCTGTCGGCGCTGACCAAGGCCCGATTGGTGCCATCGCCTCCCAGCGACACCACCGTATGACAACCTGCGGCTTTGAACCGCTGCATGGCTTGAGCGGTGTCTTGGGCAGTATTGGTGAGCGGTATATCGATGATGTGTACGTTGGCCTGCAGCTGCATCAGCTCCAGCGCACCCTCGGCAATGCGAAATGGCTCGCGGGCAATATAGATGTCTGTCACGCCTACCGCGTCGGCACCGGCGGCCACTCTCGCTACGATGTCGCGTTTGGCCTCGTGGGTCATGTTGGTGGCCCGGGCGGCTAACCGACGCACATCGCGCCCGGACATTGGGTTCACGCACAGTGCCAGTTTGCCGTTAGCAATCGACTCAGCAGACATGGCGTTTGAGCCTGTTAAGACCCGCGCTCGAGGGTTTGAAACGTGTAGGCGCTACTGTGGCGCTCATCGGCCTCACATCGCTCTTCGGCGACAACACGCCAAGGCTGCAGGTCGAAACGCGGGAAGAAGACATCCCCTGCGGGTTCCGCGTGCACCGTGGTCACGTACAGTCGATCCGCAATGGGCAGGGCTAGCGCATAAATTTGCGCGCCACCAATGATCATCACCTCATCCACGCCGTCGATGACGCATTGGCTCTCTGCCAGTGCAATGGCTTCGTCAAGCGTGGTGACAACCTGCACGCCTTCACGCTGCCACTGAGCATTTTGCGTGAGCACGATGTTCGTTCGGCCCTGCAACGGCGCCTTCATCGACTCGAAGGTTTTGCGGCCCATGATTACCGGACGACCCATGGTCGTTTTCATAAAGTGGCGCATGTCATTGGGTAGCCGCCAAGGCAGTGAGTTATCGCGACCGATGACTCGATTTTCAGCCATGGCCCATATCAGTGATAGCTGCATGTCTTTGTCCTGATTCAGACCGCGATGGGTGCCTTGATACCGCTGTGGCACTCATAGCCGACGAGTTCAAAATCTTCATAGGCAAAGCCGAAGATGTCTTTCACCGTGGGGTTCAGGCGAATTTGCGGCAGCGGCAGTGGACTGCGCGAGAGCTGTAAATCTGTCTGTTCCAGATGGTTCGTGTAGAGGTGAGCATCGCCCATGGTGTGCACAAAGTCGCCCAGCTCCAAGTCGCAGACTTGGGCGATCATCATGGTGAGCAGCGCATAAGAGGCGATGTTAAACGGCACCCCAAGAAATATGTCGGCGCTGCGCTGATACAGCTGGCAGGACAGCTTGCCGTCGGCAACGTAGAACTGAAACAGCGTATGGCAGGGCGGCAGTGCCATATTGTTCACCTCGGCAACATTCCAAGCGCTGACAATATGCCGACGACTGTCGGGGTTGCTGCGTATGCCTGCGACCAGCGTCTCGATTTGATCAATCGTACTGCCATCAGGGCCAGGCCAAGAGCGCCACTGCGAACCATAAACAGGGCCCAACTCGCCGTGCTCGTCTGCCCACTCATCCCAGATGTGCACGTTGTGATCGGTGAGGTAGGAGATGTTGGTGGAGCCAGACAAAAACCACAGCAGCTCGTGAATGATGCCCTTCAGAAACATCTTTTTACTGGTAACCAAGGGAAACCCGGCGGCAAGGTCGAAACGCATTTGATGACCAAAAACGCTGTAGGTACCGGTGCCCGTGCGGTCGGCTTTGAAGGTACCGTTGTCGCGAACGTGGCGCATCAGGTCCAGATACTGTTGCATGTCCATTGCCTTCACTGTGCAGCAGACAATGTTACCAGTCATGTTTTGGCTGAGCGATGAGATCTTGTTGGCTTGCGCTTAACCCGCTGTTTTCGCGGTGTTGGCTTGGGCGCTGGCCCAATAAAGCAGCCACAGACCAGCGATGATCATGGGCAGCGACAGCAACTGGCCCATGCTGATAAATTCGAACAGCACGAACCCAATATGTGCATCTGGCGAGCGCAAAAATTCCGTAGAAAATCGAAAGCAGCCATAGCCCAGTAAAAAGGCTCCCGACAGCACGCCCTTGCCTCGCGGTTTCATGGACAGCCACCAAAGCAGCACGAACAGCAGGGCCCCCTCGGTGGCCGCTTGGTACAAAGACGAAGGATGCCTTGCGACATTTTCCCAAGCTCCAAAGCACATGGGATTTAACTCACGCACCGCTTGGCACTGAAAGACCAGACCGAAACTACTCTCGGTTACTCGGCCCGGCAGCTCCATATTGATGAAGTTGCCGATGCGCACAGAACCCAAACCGATGGGACACAGCGGGGCCAGAAAATCGGTAACGGTGAGGAAGTCTTTGTCGTACCGCCGACCGAATATCACCATGGCGACCAGCACGCCAAGAAAACCGCCGTGGAATGACATGCCGCCTTCCCAAATACGGAACAAGTACAGGGGGTCTGCGGCTAATCGTTCGAATCCGTAGAAAAAGGCGTAACCGATGCGACCGCCCAGCACCGCACCCATGGCACCGTAAAACACCAAGTCCGATAGCTGTTCTGCATCCCAGCGCGCGTTTAGCAAGTCTGGCCGGTTGTTGATACGCCATTGACCGAGCAGGTATACAGCGGCAAATCCAATCAACCAGGTAAGACCATACCAACGCAGCGCCAGCGGGCCGATGGAGACAATGATGGGATCGATGATCGGGTAGTGCATGGCTGCTGGCGACTGGAAACTTGAGCCGCAGGATAACGCAAAGTCCTGCTACACTCGCCGGCTTCTTTGTCAGCCAGTTCGCGTTTTATGTGCTTGATCCTGTTTCGTTTTCGGCCCCAGACCGCCGAGCCCTTGCTGGTCGCGGCCAATCGCGATGAATTTCATCAGCGGGCAAGCGGCGGTGCGCAGTTTTGGGCAGACCAACCCAATATTTTAGCCGGCCAAGACTTGGTCGCCGGTGGTACTTGGCTTGGCTGTTCTCGCCAAGGGCGCTTTGCGGCGCTGACCAATTTCACCCAAGACGGCGCAGCGACGTGGCCAAAATCGCGCGGCGAACTGGTGCTCGGTTTTTTGGCCGGCAGCCAGTCGGTGAAGGATTATGCGCTGAGCATCAAGGCGGATCAGTACGCGGGATACAACTTACTGCTGTTTGATGGCGCGCGTCTGCTCTACACCACCAATGTCTCCCAGCCCGATCAGCCGCGCAGTCGCTTACTGCCCGCAGGCGACTATGGCCTCAGCAATGCCGAACTGGGCGCGGCGTGGCCGAAATGTGTGGATGGTGCCCGTCGGTTAGGAGAGCTCGCTGACGGCGGTCACGACAACGTTGAGTTCATCGACCTGCTCAACGACCAAGCAAAGCCCGACGATCAGCGCCTGCCTGATCGCGGCAGACCGGTAGAGGTCGAGCGCCACCTAAGCTCGTGCTTTATCTGCGACAGCAACTATGGGACTCGCGCCAGCACGGTTGTGCGCATGGGCCGCGAGCAGATCTACTTTGCGGAACAAACCTATTTACCCGATGGGGTCAGCGGCCCCAAGGTTGAATACGATTTCGCGGTTGAAGCAATCGACACTTCCGCACAAAGCTAACCGTCGCCGAGGGTATCGGCGCCCAAGCGGACATCTGCCAGCGTAAAGTCCGCTCCTGCTCTGGAGAGACACGATGGCTTCGAATCATATCGCCCAAGGCTTGCGCCTGCTGAAAAGCCCCAACGTCAATCGACTGTTCGTCGCTTACTTGGTGACCTATACCGGCACCGCCATGGCGCCCATTGCCATGGCCTTTGGCGTACTCGAATTAACCGGCTCCGCAGCGGACGCTGCCTTTGTCATCGCCGCCCCCACGGCTGCGGCCATCGTCGTGCTTTTGCTCGGCGGTGTGATCGCCGACCGCACGTCACGGCAGAGGGTTATCGTCCTCGCTGAACTCACCGCCATGGCGGCCCAATGCACCATCGCCTGGTTGTTCTTATCGGGTAACGCCACGGTGCCACTACTCACGCTGGGCATGCTGGTCAACGGTATGGCCATGGCCCTGCACGCGCCGGCGGCCATGGGAATGATTACCCAGTTGGTGCCCAAGGCAGAGCTGCAGTCCACCAACGCCTTGCTGGGCATCGCGCGCAACAGCGCCTTTGCCGGTGGCGCTGCCTTAGGCGGCGTGCTGGTGGCAACTCTTGGCGCGGGATTCACCTTATTGATCGACGGCTTGAGTTTCGGCCTGTCTGCACTGTTGATCTTGAGCTTGCGGCCAGTGGCACAAGAAAAGACCGAGCCGCAATCGGTGCTGCAGGATCTGCGTTTAGGCTGGCGAGAATTTACGCGACATACTTGGCTTTGGGCCATGGTCCTGCAGTTCTCACTGATCGTCGCGGCGGGAGAGGCGGTCTTTGGCCTGCTTGGCCCGGCGGTGTCACGAGACCATATGGGAGGTGCGACAGATTGGGGCTTTATTGCCTCCGCACATGGCATCGGCACGTTGCTTGGTGGATTGATTGGCATGCAGCTGCGGCCACGACACCCCATGTATGTGGCCACTTTCTGCGTATTGTTTTTTGCCTTGGTGCCCCTTGCGCTAGCCGTACCACTGACCGTGGCCCTTGTCGCGATTGCCGCCGTCATCACTGGGCTCACTGGGCAAATTTTCGGTGTGTTTTGGTACACGACGCTGCAGCAAAAGGTGCCCGCGAACATGCTCTCTCGCGTCGCGGCCTACGATCATCTGGGGTCTATCGCCTTGGCCCCCTTGGGGATCGTGATATTCGGCATGCTGTACGAAACGCTGGGGCATCGCTCGACCCTATTGATCGCCGCGGCTTTAGTTATTGTGCCAACCCTGCTGGTTTTAACCGTGCGCGACGTGCGGCAGATGACGCTGGATTATGAGAGCGACAACATCGAGCAAACTAGCTCGCCTACCAAAGACGCTCCTTAGCGTATTGTGGATAGCCGTCGTCATAACTTGCGGCTGCAAATTCTGGCGCTTGCTCCTGCAAAAACTCGCCTGCGGTGGGCAGTGCCGCGCTGGCATCACCTGCCTGCCACAGGCCTGAACGCATCAGTGCCTTGGCACACTGGAAATACACCTCCCCCACCGTGATTACCGTCACCGTGCAGGGCAACTTGCCGTCGCGCTCAAATGCGCCGGTGATGACATCGTCTGCGGTGACGATGGCCTCGCCATTGATGCGTACCACGGTGTCAGAGCCGGACACCATGAACATCGCACTGACGCGGCCGTCTTCGACAATGTTTTTGAGGGAATCGAGGCGGTTGTTGCCTTTCCAGTCCGGCAGCCAAAGGGTTTTTGCGTCGACAATACGCACCACCTCATCGCTGTCGCCGCGGGGGCTGGCGTCGGTGCCACTGGGCCCGACCGTCGATAAGATCATAAAGCGTGAGGCGTCAATCCAGCGCTGATAAAGCGGTGTGATGTGCTCACACACCTTGCTTATGGCCAGTGGTGATACTGCTCCGTAGTGGGCCTCGAGCGCTTCAATCGACTTGATGGCCTGCATGAATTTCCCCCAATAGAAGTTATTAGACGGTTAAGCGCAGGCTATCACGACTCGAGACCGCCTGTTTGCGGCGCTGGTCTCGCCCGCTGGTTGTAGAGCAGCGCGCGCAGTGCGGCGATCTCTTCCTTGGGCAGTTTGGCGTAGTCGTTCTGCATCTGCGCACCCACTGCCATACCACGCTGCACGGCCGGTCGCTGGCCCAGTTCATCAAACCAACGTTTGAAGTATTTGAATTCGCCTATGTCTTGGCCCTGCCCCTCCCAGTTGATGGTCCACGGATAGCAGATCATGTCGGCGATGGTGTATTCGTCTCCGCACAGGTAGCGCTGGTTATAGAGCTTGTTGTTGAGGACCCCATAGAAGCGGTTCACCTCATCGGTAAAGCGCGTAATGGCGTAGGTTTGGTCGCCAGCATCGTCACCGAGGCGACGAAAGTGTCCGCACTCGCCACTCTTCGGCCCTTGATTGGCCATCTGCCACATGACCCACTGTACGACCTCATATTTGCCTCTTGGATCGCTTGGCATGAACTGACCGGTTTTTTCTGCGATGTAGAGCATGATGGCGCCGGACTCAAAAACCGACAGAGGCCCCTGGCCATCGGCTGGGGCGTGATCTACCAAGGCCGGCATCCGCGTGTTGGGGTTGATCGCTAAAAACTCCTCAGTGAATTGATCACCCTTGCCGATGTTGCATTCGATCACGTTGTAATCGAGACCACATTCCTCGAGCTGAATGGTGACTTTCTTACCATTGGGCGTTGGCCAGTAGTGAAGGTCGAGCATGGTGAATCCCCTGATGTTTGTTCTCGTTGGGGCTATTCTGTCATCGCGGTATTGGCCATGACTAGGGAGAACATTTTGGATACATCACTGAACGGACGCGTCGCACTGATCACCGGCGGCAGTAAGGGTTTGGGGCTGGCGATGGCGAAGGCCTATGTCAGCCACGGCGCCAAGGTTGCGCTACTGGCCCGAGGCGCTGACGATTTGCATGAAGCGGAAGCGCAAATCCGCGCCATGGCGCTTGCGGGTGAGTACGCGGCCAGCGCAGCGGTCGCCAGCTTCGTCTGTGATGTCACCGATCCAGCAGCGATCCAAACCACTCATGCCCAAGTGGTCGAGACCCTTGGTAGCGTCGACATACTGGTGAATAACGCCGGCCAGTCGGCGGCCAAACCCTTCCTGAAAATTACCGACGACGAGTGGCAGGCAGATCTAGATTTGAAACTGATGGCCGCGGTACGGCTGACGCGCTTGGTATGGCCAGCCATGGCAGAGCAAAAGTGGGGCCGAGTGATTAACCTGCTCAACGTCTATGCCAAGCTGCCCGACGCAGGCACCGCGCCAACGTCGATTTCCCGGGCGGCGGGCATGGCGCTGACCAAGGTGCTCAGCGCCGAAGGTGCCGCCGACAACATTTTGGTGAACGCCATGCTTATTGGCTTTATTGAGAGCGATCAGATTCGGCGCCAACACGCCGCCAGCGACAGTGAGTTATCACTCGAGCAGTTCATTACCAAGGCAGGCGCCCGCCTGCCCATGCAGCGCATGGGGCGAGCGGCAGAAGCCGCAGACTTGGCGTTATTCTTGGCCAGTGAACGCGCTTCTTATCTGACCGGCTGTGCGATCAATATGGATGGCGGTCTATCGAAGGCCGTGTAGGCGGTTTAGAGCGACTGGGTGGTTGAACGCGCGGGCATCACCTTGCTCAGCCCTAGGCGAACCATTTCTTTGTTGAGAAAGGGCGCAACCTCTTCTGCGGTATCCATGCGCAGCACCCGCGCGAGCATGCGGCGGGCATCACTGCGTTTGATGTTGCGTATAACCCATTTCACGCGCAGCAAGTGCGTGGCGTTCATGGAAAGTACGTGATAGCCCATGGCCATCAGCAAAATCGCCCCGGCTGGTGTACCTGCCAGTTCGCCACAAATACCTAACGGTTTCTCTTCGGCGTGCACGGCTCGCGCAACTTCGCGAAGGGCCATAATGACCGCCGGGTGCACTTCTTGGTAGAGGTCGGCCACTCGGGGATTGTTGCGATCTACCGCCAGCAAGTATTGGGTGAGGTCATTGGACCCCACCGCCATGAAGTCGGCTTCCCTGGCCAGCAGCCGCGCTTGATACACCGCGGCGGGCACTTCGATGAGCACGCCTATTTGCGGCCGCTTAACCTGCACGCCCTCTTCGATGACCTCGGCATACGCCTGATCGATCAGCCCCTTGGCACGACGAAACTCTGTAAGACTCGAAATCATCGGCAGCATGATGCGCAAATCGCCGCGCAGACCTTCGTTGGCCTTTAGCATGGCGCGCACCTGCACCAAAAAGATTTCCGGGTGATCTAAGGTCACGCGTATGCCGCGCCAGCCCAAAAACGGGTTTTCTTCTTGAATGGGGAAATAAGACAGCGCTTTGTCGCCGCCAATATCCAGCGTGCGCATGGTCACCGGCCGAGGCTCGAAGGCTTCCATATGCTCTCGATACAGGGCTCTTTGTTCCAACTCCGTCGGGAATCGATCTTGGCTCATGAAGGGTACTTCGGTACGGAACAGGCCAATACCCTCGGCGCCACGATCCAGCGACCGCGTTATGTCGCCGGTCAGGCCGATATTCACCCAGAGATGCACTTGCCATCCGTCTCGGGTCACACCGGGCAGCTCCTTCAGGTCGTTGAGCTCTTCAGCGAAAACCTGTTCCTGCTGCAGCAGGAGTTTGTTCTCGGTGAGGCGCTCTGCGCTGGGGCGGGTGTAGACGTCGCCGTAGTGGCCATCAACGATCAGGCCAGCGCCTTCTAGTTCATAGGTGGGTAAATCCAGTGCACCCATCACCGCAGGGACACCCATGGCTCGCGCCAGTATCGCGACATGAGAGTTGCCTGAACCACCCACCGAAACCACGCCACCCAGCTGTTCTGCGGGGATGGCGCCGAGCATTGCCGGGGTTATTTCTTCGCCAACCAAGATCGTGTTGTCGGGAAACTGGGTGCGCTGCTCGCGGATGCGCTGCATATAGGCCAGCACTCTGACGCCGAGATCTTTGACGTCGGTACCGCGCTCTCGTAAGTAAGGGTCGTCCATGACTTCAAAGCGACGAGTGTGCTGACGTATGACCTTGCGCAGCGCGCCTTGGGCCCATTCGCCACGATGAATCTCTTCCCGCACGTCCCCGGCCAAGGCACCGTCGTCGAGCATGTGTAAGTAGGCATCAAAGAGCGCGAGTTCTTCTTGGGGCAGGCTTGCTTGCAGGCTTTCGATGAGGCCACGTATGTCGCTGCGAACCGCTTCGATGGCACGATCTAGCTGGGCCAGTTCGCTGGCCAGATCTTCAGCAGGACGACTGGGCACGGCATCTAAATCTGCAATCGGGTGCATGACTACACCGGTGCCGATACCGATGCCCGGCGCGCCGGCGAAGCCTTTGAAATGGCCATCTTCAATTGGGCTGATCGATGGGTCCGCCACCATGGAACTTCCCACCGCCTCGGCATGAGCAACACTGGTGGCTAGCTGGGCGGACAGAGTGACCAAAAAGGCTTCTTCAGACTCATCGAACTTGCGCGGCTCTCGCTGCTGCACGACCAGCACGCCCAAAACCCGGCCTTGATGGAGAATGGGCACACCGAGAAACGCGTTGAAAGGTTCCTCACCAATTTCTGGCACAAAATGAAAGTTGGGATGGCTTGGCGCAGACTCGAGGTTCAGCGGTTCAGCCCGGCGGCCAACCAGACCTACCAGGCCTTGGTCCCGGGCCAACAACACTTCGCCTACTTGCTGGGTATTCAATCCATCTGTTGCTGCGAGCCGATAGCCCGCATCAGCGAAGGAGGCCAGATAAATCGAACACACCTCGGTGCCCAGGGCGTCCTTAATCTGCGCAACCAACCGCTTCACTGAGACTGCGAAGTCGCCCTCTTGGACAACGTCTTGGACGATATTTCGCAGCGTGTTCAGCATGGCAGGCTATCCCGTGTTCGCCTGATTTACCGACTGTCCCGCGCTGCGCGATGCGTTGGGTAGGTATTGAACAAGCTCGACCAGCGCCCTGCGATACACCTCCTGCTTGAACTCCACCACCTGACCGATGGGGTAGTAGTAGCTCACCCACTGCCAATCATCGAATTCGGGCTTAGCATGCAAATCCAGCCGCACCGCATCATCGGGTGCGTGCAGCTGCAGCAAAAACCACTTTTGTTTTTGGCCCACAAAGCCAGGCGTCGAGTTGTTGCGGCGCATATGCTTAGGCAGACGATAGCGCAGCCAATCGCTGGTTTGACCCAATATGGTTACCTCATCAGCGGCGACGCCTATCTCCTCGTGCAGCTCTCGGTAGACCGCATCCTCGGCCGATTCACCAACATGAATGCCGCCCTGGGGGAATTGCCAGGCGTTGTAGCCGCCAATACGTCGGGCCCACAGCACTCGGCTAGCCGCTGTTGGTGTTGGCGGCGTTTGCAGCAGCACGATGCCCACGTTGGGCCTAAATCCGTGCTTGTCGATTGTCGAATCCATAACGTTGTCCTCTGCGCCTACTCTACAACAATACGCATGAGCACCCTGAGCTTTCTTGCCGGTGGGTAGGTTACTCACATCGTATTGCAATCATGCGAACATAGGCACCTCGCCCACAGCCGTGACGCCACTAGTAAGACCACTGACAAACATGCAAAACAATCTGCAGCAGGCGAGTAGCCTGTATCTCAAACAACATGCGCAGCAGCCCGTACACTGGCAACCTTGGAGCGACAGCACCCTGGCAGAGGCCGCCGCAGCGGATCGGCCGATATTTCTCTCCATTGGCTACGCGGGATCGCACTGGTGCCAAATCATGTCACGGGAGTCTTTCAACGACGCAGTGACGGCCGATGTGCTTAACCAGCACTTTTGCTGCATCAAGGTTGACCGCGAGGAACGGCCCGATCTGGACAAAGTCTATCTCAGCGCCATGCAGTTACTCACGCAGCACGGCGGTGGTTGGCCGCTCAACTTGTTTCTAGACCCGCACACCCTGCTGCCGTTTTTTGCCGGCACCTACTTCCCAGCACAGACCCAAAACGGCCAGCCAGGGTTCGCAGATTTGCTCATGCGCCTGTTCGAGGCGTATGACAAAAAACGCGAAGAACTGACCAGCCAAGCGGACAAGTTGTCCAATACCCTCAAGCAGCTGTCGTCGCCAGTGCTCGACCCTGAGTTGACCGACGCGGCTCTCATCAGCGCCTGCCGAGATGGCCTTGCCGAGCGGTTTGACTCTGCCGAAGGCGGCTTTGGTCAAAGCATGAAGTTCGCCATGCCCGGCAGCATCGACCGTCTGTTGAAACATTGGGCCCACCTGCGGCGCGACAATGGTGTGGACAAAGACACGCTGGAAATGGTGATGACGACGCTGACCCAAATCGCTCGAGGCGGTGTCTTCGATCACATTGGCGGCGGCTTCTTTCGCTATGCACAAGACCGCCAGTGGCGGATTCCGCATTTTGAAAAAGTACTCTACGACAACGCACAGCTACTGAGCCTTTATGCCCAGGCCATGAAACTCGGCGGCGATGTGCTGTTTGCAGATGCACTGACCACGACACTAGCTTGGCTGATGCGAGAAATGCGCGACCCGCAGGGCGGGTTCTATGCCGGTCAAGACGGGGCAAGCCTTGGTCAACGCGGCCGCCACTATCTATGGCGACGCGAGCAGGCAAAGAAGCTGCTCGACGCGGATGCTTACCTGTTAATCGAGACACTTTATGCACTGGATAAACCCGCCAACGTGGACAACCACTGGGTGCTGCATCGGCGCGACTCCTATCGGTCGGTAATCGAGCGCCTATCGATGACGCAGCAGAGTGCTGATGCCCTACTCAGCGATGCGCGAGAACGATTATTCGAGGAGCGTGCCAAGCGCACGCCACCGATTACCGACAAGAAGATACTCAGCGGCTGGAATGGTCTGCTGATCACCGGTCTGTGCGATGCCTTTGACGCGCTTTGCAACGACGCATGGCTGCAAACGGCACAAGAGGTCGCCGACTTCTTGCGTACCCATTGTTGGGACGGCCAGCACCTCAGCGTGTGCTGGCAGGACGGACAGACGACCGGACCGGCCTATTTGGACGACTATGCCGCCGTGCTGCAGGGACTGCTCACACTGCTCAGCCATCGCTGGCGGGACACCGATGCCGCCTTCGCCAAGGCGCTTGCCGATACCGTGGTGGCGTTGTTTTACGACAACGACAACGGCGGTTTCTATTTCATCGGCACAGACCAGCCAGCTCTGATCTTCAACCCCAAGCCCAGCTTCGATGAGGCATTACCACCGGGCAATGCCGTGATTACCCAGGCTCTGCATCAGCTCGGCCAACTGCTGGGAGACACCACGTATTTGGATGCGGCGACCAACACCTTGCGCTGGGCCAGAGCGGCCATGGAGCGCTACCCGGCCAATCACTGTGGATTGATCAGCGCGCTGCAATCCAGCGAAAACGATTTCACCGTGATATTGCGAGGCCCAATGGATGAGATAGCCCAGTGGCGGGATGCATTGACCAAGGGCTACAACCCTTGGCTGAAGATCTATTGCCTGCCCTACGACATTGGCGGGCCAGTCCCCGATTACCTGCCAGGGCTGGTGAGCGCTGCCACCCGCGCCAACGTCAGCGCCTTCGTGTTCACCGACGGCCAAGCATCGCAACCGATTGGCGAACTAGCGGCGCTGCGGCAAGCGCTAGGACTCACTTAGCCCGCGCTGATATCGCTCCAGGTCAAATCCAGCTCGCGAGCGGCTTTGACATCGTCCAACCGGCGCACTGGCGTGGTGTATGGGGCCTGCTTGACGAAGTCGGCATCCTGCAGCGCCTCTTCGCGCACCGCGATCATGGCATCCACAAAGGCGTCGAGTTCTTGCTTGCTCTCGGTTTCTGTTGGCTCGACCAAGAAGCACTCGGGCACCAGCAGTGGAAAATACGTGGTGGGTGAGTGCACGCCGTAGTCGAGTAGGCGCTTGGCCATGTCCATGGCGTTCACACCCAGCTCTTTGTTCTCTTTTTGGTAGGTCACAATAAATTCATGGGTGGCACGACGAGACGGGTAGGCTAACTGGAAACCTGCTTGGGCGAGGCGGGCTGCCATGTAGTTGGCATTGAGGGTGGCGTATTGGCCAACCCGATGCATACCTTCGCGACCGAGCATGAGCGCGTAGGACAATGCCCGCAGCAAAATGCCTGCGTTGCCGGCGAACCCGGACAAGGTGCCGATGCTGCCTGGCAGATCATCGATGCCCATCCAGCGATATCGCGCGCCGTTGGGCTCTTCTAGCTTCTCCACCACGGGCAACGGCAGGTGCGGCAGTAGCCGTTCACCCACACCCACAGGACCGGCACCGGGGCCGCCACCACCATGAGGTGTGGCGAAGGTTTTGTGCAGGTTCATATGCAGTACGTCGAAACCCATATCGCCAGGCTTCACCTTGCCAAGAATGGCGTTCAAGTTGGCGCCGTCGTAATACAGCAAGCCACCGGCATCGTGCACGGTAGTGGCAATGGCCTGTATCTGACGCTCAAATACTCCGCAGGTGGACGGATTGGTCATCATCAATCCAGCGGTTTGCGGCCCAACTTTTTCTTTCAGTGCCTCAAGATCTACATCGCCTTCGTCGTTGACAGGCACCTCGGTGACCTTATATCCACACATCACCGCGGTGGCAGGATTGGTGCCATGGGCCGCTGTGGGCACGATGATCTCGGTGCGCGCGTCATCCCCACGGGCCTCGTGGTAGGCGCGGATCATCGCGACTCCAGCAAACTCGCCTTGGGCACCAGCCATGGGGGCAAGGGATACACCCTGCATGCCTGTAACGTCTTTGAGGATTTCCTGTAGGTCGTGCATGCAGGCCAAATGACCCTGACTGGCGGCTTCCGGTGTCAATGGATGACGGCCCAAGAAACCCGGCAGGCTGGCGGCTTTGTGCGCACCCCGTGGGTTGTACTTCATGGTGCAGGAGCCCAATGGATAGAACATGGTGTCAATCGCATAGTTCTGCCGCGACAAATTTGTGAAGTGGCGCACCGCCTGCAGCTCGGACACTTCCGGCAGGCCCGGCGGGGTCACACGCAGCAGCGCCTCGGGAATGTCTGCCAGACACTCGTCATGCGTCTCGTCGACGCGCTGGGCGCTCGCGCGACGCCCGGCAAGGCTCAGCTCGAAAATGGACTCGCCCTGTTGTTTTGCGCCAACCGCTTTGTTCAGCGGCGCGGTGTCTGTGTTGACGATCTCGACTTGGCTCACGTGTTTGCTCCTGCTGTAGCGGCGATGGCTTGGGTAAAGGCCGCGACGTATTGATCCATTTCTGTCTCGGTGCGTTTTTCAGTCACGGCGACCAGCAACCCCTGCTCTGCCGCAACCTGCATGCCACCGGCGAAGTCCGCCAAGTTCAGGCCCGCCAATATGCCTTGCTGCATCATTTGCTCAACGACCCCGGCCGCCGGTACCGGCAGCTTGAGGGCAAACTCATGAAAGGTTGGCCCTGCAAAGAGCTCACTCACACCTTCGACTTGAAGCAGCCGCTGACGCAGGGCATTGGCTTTGCGATGACAGTCCAGTGCGGTCTCGCGAATGCCCTGCGGCCCCATCAAGCTCATGTAGATGGTGCCTGCGGTAACCAGCAAGCCTTGATTCGTGCAAATGTTAGAGGTCGCCTTGCCGCGCCGAATATGCTGCTCCCGCGCCTGCAAGGTCAGCGCGTATCCGACCCGACCTTCCAAATCTTCCGTTCGCCCGATGATGCGTCCGGGCAGTTGACGCATTAACGTGCCTCGGGCGCAGATAAACCCAAAGGACGGGCCGCCCGATGCCATGGGCACACCGAAGGGCTGACCATCGCCCACGGCGATATCCGCTCCTTGTTCACCCCATGCTCCCGGCGGCTGCAAAATGCCCAAGCTCATCGGGTTTACTACCGCAATGACCAAGGCGCCCTGTGCATGGGCCCAATCGGTGATGGCGTCAACGGCCTCTAGGCCGCCGAAGAAGTTTGGCTGCTGGATGATCAGTGCGCTGGGCGGCGTGTCAGTGATCATGGCATCAAGGCTTGCCGGGTCAATGCGGCCATTGGCATCGCAGGCGATGGACGCAATATCGACATTTTGATTGCGCACGATGTTGCGCGTGGTTTGCGTGTAGTGCGGGTGCACAGACTCCGCCACCAGCACCCGGCCGGCTTTGTTTTTCTTGTTGGCACGTACCGCCATCAGCACGGCTTCCGCCAATCCGCTGGCGCCGTCGTATACCGAGGCATTGGAGACGTCCATGCCGGTAAGCGACGCCATCATGGATTGGTACTCGTAAATAAGCTGCAGCGTGCCCTGACTGGCTTCCGCCTGATAGGGCGTATAGGCCGTCATGAATTCACCACGAGCGGTTAGATCCCATACCGCCGAGGGAATGTGATGATCGTAGCTGCCGCCGCCTAAAAAGCAGGTGTAGCCCTGATCTTGCTCTGCGCGCTGCGCCATGTACTGCAACATGGCCATCTCACTCATACCTTCGGGCACATGATCGAGCCGGTCGCTGATGAGCTCGGCTGGAATTTCATCGAATAAGGCATCGAGTTGTTCAATACCGATGACGCTCATCATGTCGTCGACATCGGCTTGGGTATGGGGAATAAACGGCATACGTTCTCCAGCTTTTTCTTATTCGATGGCTAGGCCACCGCGAGTCGCGCCGTTAGGGCCGCGTCATTGTTGTCGACGTTCGATCACTCTTCGTCGGCGCAAACCTCGGCATAGGCTTCAGCGTCGAGTAGATCATCAAGATCTGCCGCGTCGGTTGGCGTCAGTTTGAAGAACCAGCCATCGCCGTAGGGATCTTGATTCACCGTTTCCGGCGCATCTGTCAGTGCATCGTTCACCGCGCAGATGGTTCCGCCCACTGGCGCATAAATGTCCGATGCGGCCTTCACGGATTCCACCACGCCAGCCTCTTCTTGTGCGCCGACCGTCAGACCAATTTCTGGGGCCTCAATGTAAACCACGTCGCCTAGTGCGCTTTGCGCGTGATCACTAATCCCTACGGTGACCGTGCCGTCTTCTTCCAGCTTGGCCCATTCGTGCGTTGCCGCGTACTTTAGCTCTGCAGGGATATCGCTCATTGATGGTTTGCTCCTTGATCCAAAACGCGCAGGCCGCTCTTTCACGACTGCATTTTTTGGCGCTTAGCGCCGTATTTTCTGTCAAACATCTGGCCACACCCAGACATTATTTGTTCTTTAGTTGGCCAGAATCTTACCCTTTCGCACGAAGGGGGGTTTAACCAATCGCGCCTTCTTCAGCGACCCTCGGATATCTACCGAACAATCATCGCCCGCCTGCGCAGGTACGCGGACTAACCCGATACTGCGCTGCATTGTTGGCGAGTACGTGCCGCTGGTCACCACACCCGGACCGGCGTCAGTGACAACGCGCTGGTCGTGCCGCAGTACGCCCTTGTCTTCTAAGATGATGCCGGTGAGCTTGTGGGTCGGCGCCAGTCGCACATCTTGCAGGGCGTGACGGCCGATAAATCCGCGATCTGCAGGCTCCCAGGCCACCGTCCAGCCGATATTGCTGACATAGGGCGAGGTGGCCTCACTCATGTCTTGACCATAGAGATTCAGACCAGCCTCTAGTCTTAACGTATCGCGCGCCCCCAGACCCGCAGGTTTCACACCTGCTGCCAGCAAGGACTGCCAGAGCGCGAGGCCTTGCTCCACAGGCAACATGACTTCTACGCCATCCTCCCCTGTGTAGCCGGTGCGTCCAATAAGCCAGTCGCCATGGGCAGCTGCAAAAAAAGGTTTGATGCTCAGCTCAGGCAGGTCTGTGGCCGCGAGCAGTTTGTTGATCGCCTCAGGGCCTTGCACCGCCAACATGATTTGGGGTTTGTGTTCGATACGCATGTTGGTCATGGCTTGGGCGTCAAACCAGTCGAGCATTTTTTCTCGCGTGGAGGCGTTGACGACGACGCGAAAACCCTTGGGTAGGCGATAGACGATGAGATCGTCGAGAATGCCGCCGTGGGCATTGAGCGCTGCACCGTAGAGTGCCTGATATTCCGCCAGCGTCGTCACATCGTTGGCGATGACCTTGCGCAGAAAGTCTTCGGCGTCCGGGCCGTCGATATCGACAATGGTCATATGCGATACGTCGAACATGCCAGCATCGCTGCGCACCGCCGTATGCTCTTCGATCTGCGAGCCATAATTGACTGGCATCATCCAACCAGCGAAGTCGACCATTTTGCCGCCAGCCGCAACGTGTGCATCGAAAAGCGGGGTTTTATCTGCCATGTGTTATCGCCCATTCGTTCGCCGTTAATCTTACCGTAGCGTCAGCCAATTACCCTGAACTGCGTTCAACCCAAGATTGCAGTCGACTCAGGCCGACAGGTCACGCAACCCGGTCGCTTCTTCTATGGCTTTGCGCTGCAGCCATTGCCTACGGCCAAACCAACCGACACCTGCGTTACGCAACCAGCCCACCCAAGGGTTGTCCTGGGCGTAGAGACGTCGCAACCCGTCGAGGCTGCGCAACACCAATTCTGAGCGCAGAAGCCGCTGGCGTGCGTACTTATCCCACCGGCCCGCAGTGCCAAGATCGGTATCCGGCGGCAAAAAATCGAGTAACGCCTGCAAATCTTCAAAGCCCAGATTCACCCCTAGCCCGGCAAGCGGATGGATGACGCGCAGCGCATCACCCAGCAACAGCGCCCGCGCATGTGGATATGCCGTTGCCGCCAACTGTTGGTGCAGGGCAAACGCTTGTCGTGGCCCCACTGCCTGCACCTCGCCCAGACAGCCTTCGCTGGCTCGCGTCAGCACGCGACAAAAGTCGACATCATCAAGCGCGAGGCGCGCACGCGCCTTATCCTCAGACTGCGACCAAACAATGGAGCACAAATGTGGGTCTTTGCTGGGTAGCAAGGCCAAGGGGCCATCGAGCAAAAAGCGCTGCCATGCGGTATGACCGTGGGGGTGTTGCGTTCGCACCACCGTCGTGAGCGCCATCTGTCCCGTGCGCCAATGACGCAGGGGTACGCCGAGGTTCTCGCGCACCGCAGAGCTTGCGCCATCGCAAGCAATCAAAAAATCTGCGGACAAATCAACCGGCGCCGCCTGATGTGCGTCAGCCCCTGCTTGGGCCTGCTGCAGCGTTAGCACGACGCCGTGTTGGCCGGGGGTGACGCGCTGGGTTGCACCCAGCACGATCTGCACCTTGGGGTGTGCCTCAAGGCGTTGCCACAAACGCTCCAGCAAGGGCCAAACTTCCACCAGCCAACCCAGCTCCTGCCGATTAACGCTTGCCGCAGCAAAATCCAGTGCGCTGCTGCCGCGCTCCTCCCAAACCCGCATGCTGCGATATGCCGCCGCTTGCCGAGGCCAGGCGTCAATGTTTTGCAGTAATGCGGCGGAACGCGGTGATAGCGCGACATTACGAACATCCATACCAAAGGCTGCGGTTCCCGGCTGGGGTGGTGCGCGATCAACCAAAATGACTTGGTAGCCACGCTCAGCCAAACTCAAAGCAGCTGCAGCGCCGACAGGACCTGCGCCAACGACGAGTATCGAACTTGTGTCTTGAGTGTTTGGCTTCACGCCACAACCTCTTTGAGGCCTTGCGCGCTTTGCCCCACAGACCCCTTGGTCGCCATCCACCGTTCGATCTCGTCTGGATCCTTGAGCAGATCCTCGGTCAGCACTTGGCAGCCCTGAGGTGTAATCAATACGCTGTCTTCCACACGAATACCGATGCCGCGAAAGGCTTCGGGAACATCCGCTGTGGTCGAATCACGCGGTATGTAAATGCCCGGCTCGACGGTCAGCACCATGCCAGGCATCAGATCGCGCCACTGCTCGCCAAGCCGGTAGTCGCCCACATCGTGTACGTCTAGGCCCAGCCAATGGGAGGTTTTATGCGGGCAAAATTTCTCATGGGCGCAGCTTGCGATCAGTGCTTGAGCAGCGCCGCGCAGCAGGCCCAGAGCGATCAGCCCATCTACCAGTATCTGGGTGGCGACGTCATGGGGTTGGTTGAAGGCAACGCCAGGACGGCAGGCGGCTATGGCACCGCGGTTGGCTTTGAGCACGAGATCGTATAGCGCGCGCTGGGCTTGGCTATACCTGCCGCTGGCCGGATAGGTGCGAGTGACGTCAGCAGCGTAGTATGCAAATTCGCAGCCCGCGTCGATGAGCACCAGATCCCCCGCGGCAATGAGGCTTTCATTGCGGGTGTAATGCAGCACGCAGGCGTTGTCGCCTGCAGCGACGATGCTGGGGTACGCCTCAAAGCGAGCGCCCTGCTTGCGAAAGCTGTACAGCAGCTCTGCCTCGAGGTCAGCCTCGCTGACGTCAGGCCGAAGCTGCGCCAGCGCCGCATATTGTGCTGCAACGCTGATCTGGGCCGCCCTCGCCATGAGCACTTGTTCCTTGCGCTCCTTGATCAAGCGCTGCTCGTGTAGCAGATGACCCAGTGCTGTGACCTGCTGCACTGTGGCAACCACTGCCGGCCGCCGACTGACGAGTTCATCCAACCACGCCAGCACCCGCTCGTCCCAAACCGCATGTTCGCCAAGATTCATGTAGATCTGGCTGCGGGCCTCCAACAGTCCAGGCAGAATCTCATCCACGTCGCTGATCGGGAAGGCGTCGTCCACACCGAGCACGCTTTGACACTGATCCGGACCCAAAATCGCACCGTCGCGGCGCTCCAAGTGCGGATCGCGTTCGCGACAAAACAAAATGGACTCACCCTGTGTTCGTCCGGGAATCAGTATTAAGAGTGCGTCCGGCTCGGCAAAGCCGGTCAGATAGTAAAAGTCACTGTCTTGGCGAAAGGGGAAACAGATGTCGTTGCTGCGACGCTGTTGCGCGGCTCCGGGAATGACCGCAATCGACCCGGGATGCATATGATTGAGCAAAAGCCGGCGGCGGCGGGCAAAGTCTTCGTGCCCGAGGGCAGCCCTAGTCAATGGCAGACTCCACTGCGACGTGTTCGTCCATGAGCGCCAATATCAACATGGTGCTTACGCGCACGTACTCGTGAACCTCGGCTAGGGACGCCTCATGTTCTTCCATCTCGCCCGGCTCAAACTCCGCTTCGCGATAGTCGTCAGGGTCCAGCGACGAGAGCGCCACCAAGTCTTTGATGATTTCCTGCACATCGACCGGCAGATCGGCATGCTCGCCATCAAGGCCAGCAGCAAAGCCCGCAAGAAAGCCCCCGGCCCAATTAGCGATGGTTTCCACGCGCTTGGTAATCGGGTCTTCGTCATCCGCCACCAGTGGCTGAAAGATCATATTTTGATCGTGCAGTTCATCTAGGGCCGCGTTGACAAAGGTGCCGAGGGATTCTTGATCCGATAGCGCGTCAATACCGACGAAGTCGATAAAATCGCTGAGTACAAACTCATGGTTACCATTTACTGCCATGCCGCAGACCATGCCATGCAGTTCTTCAGGCTCAATAGAATAGGCGGCCATTTCAGCGTGAATACGCAGTTCAGACATGGATTCGTCCAATTGGAGAGCAGGAATTGTTGGCCACAGACTATCGCCCACTGGCCAAACAATTACCACCTGCGTGGGCGGCGTTATCGCGTTGAAAGATTGAATTTTGCGCCGCAGCCGCGCAGCATGAGGTGCATTACTACTCTGCGCCGAAGCCTGCCCGTTATGAGCGACATAAATTCTCAGAAAAATCCTCCGATGGAAGAAATGGATGTTCTGGAACGTCGCGTTAGCGAGCTTATTTCCCTTACCGAACAGCTGTCCCGCGAGAACAAGGCGCTACGTACGCAGCAGGAAAATTGGTCTGTTGAGCGCGCTAAGTTGATCGAGAAAAATGAGCTGGCGAAGAGCCGAGTGGAATCTATGATCGGGCGCCTGCGCGCGCTGGAAAACGGTTAACGCGAGTCATCACCATGAGCAAAACCCTCAGCATCTCAATCATGAACAAAGAGTTTCAGGTCGCTTGTCCTGACGGCGAAGAGCAAGCCCTGCAGCGTGCTGCGCATTATCTGAGCGAGCAGATGGAGGATATCCGCAAGGGTGGCAAAGTTGTCGGTATGGATCGCATCGCGATCATGGCGGCGCTGAACATGTCCCATGAACTACTCAACGGTCAGTCCAAGGTTCAAACAAGCCAAGACTATGCCAAGCTTCGCATACGCGCCTTAAATGATCGGTTAGAACACGCCATTGCCGATGGCAAGCAGCTGAAGATCTAGCTCAACGGCTCACCTGCCATCTCTTGCGGTTGTCGCCGTTTTTGCGGCATTCATCATGTCCAGTTTTGGTCTGCGGTTACCACTCAATGCCCCTATTGCCCCGCGCAAAAATCGCTATACTGCGGCCATCTCCTGGGATGTTAGCCAGTGGTCGCGTCCTTGAGCCGTTATAAAAACGTCAGGAAACTTTTCGTTAGCTCTGTGTGCTTACCCAATCTGATGGGCCGCCTTCGAGTTAGCTGAGGTTTCCGCCTTGAATCTCAACGGTTCAGGGCAAACCAACAGCGGCATTGCCGGGAGTCTTATTTTTCCTGCCACGAGCCCATCGTGGGAGCCGAGCACATGAGTGAAGAGCCTGACGCTGAACTGTTGATCACGCGCAAAGCGCAACTGCGCAGGGTGTTCAAAGACAGGCGCGGCGGCCTTGATGACCTTCAGCGCCAAACCTGCCACGAGTCCATCGCCCGCCATCTTGAAGCGCTAATCGCCAAGGCAGACGTTGCCGGCATCGCCGTTTATTTTGCTACTCCCCATGAAGTCGACTTGGCCGGATGGATGACGCGTGCCTGGTCCGCTGGCAAACGACTCTATGCGCCAGTCGTAACTGAGGTGGCAGGCGCCATGCACTTTTATGCCATCACGCCGGACACGCCGATTCGGCAGGGTCGTTTTAATCTGCGTACACCCGTGCTTGCGGCCAACGCGGTGCCCGCGGCGCCGCAGGAGCTGGACGCGGTACTGCTGCCACTGGTGAGTTTCGATGGCGTTGGTGGCCGTCTCGGGATGGGCGGCGGGTTTTACGATCGCTACTTTGCCGATGCCGGAACCCGACCAAGGATGATCGGTGTAGCCTACGACGTGCAAGAGTGCCCAGAACCGCTGCCAACCCAGCCCTGGGATATTCCCCTAGACGGGGTGGTCACCGAATCTGGCTATCGGCTCTTTGACCGAGCACCATCACAACAGCATTGAGGAGAGGTCTGCGTGAGTATTTATCCGATCGTTAAAATGGGGCATCCAACCCTGCGCAAGGTCGCCTCGCCTGTGACGCCATCGGATCTCGACCACCCGGAGATGCATACCCTGATCGCCGACATGGTGGAGACCCTGCATGACGCCGGTGGCATAGGCTTAGCGGCGCCGCAAATTGATCGACCAATCCAGTTGGCCATTATTGAGGTACCCGGCGGGCCAAGTCGCTACGGCGACATTGAACCCATACCGTTAACGGTTTTCTTCAACCCCGTACTGACGGTGCTCGATCCGGCAGAGGCGGGCTATTGGGAGGGTTGTTTATCAGTGCCGGGGCTACGCGGCTTCGTGCACCGTCCGCAACATGTGCGCGTGGACTACATGGACATTACAGGTAAACCGGCATCTCTCGAACTGAAGGGGTTTTTGGCCACCGTAGTGCAGCATGAGTTTGATCACCTAGCGGGCAAACTCTACGTTGATCACATACGCGACATGACCCAGCTGGTGTTTGAGGACGAGTGGTTGGCCCATCAACCCGAACAGTAACGGGCGCCGCATCAGCCACCGCAACGGTTAACGCAGAAACAAGTCGTAGGCTGGGTTGTCTTGCTCAGACCAGAAACGATAGCCAATACGCTGCAAATAACTTTGCAGCTGCTTGCGCTCAGAGGCATTCGCGTCAAAGCCTACGAGCACCCGCCCCCAGGCCGATCCGTGATTGCGGTAGTGAAATAGCGAAATGTTCCAGTGGGCACCGAGACCTGACAAAAACTGCAGCAAGGCGCCGGGGCGCGCAGGAAATGCAAAACGAAACAGCATCTCGGATGCAGGGCGACCGCGATGACCACCTACCATGTGGCGCACATGCACCTTGGCAGCTTCGTTTTCGGTCATGTCGAAAACCCGATAGCCCTTAGACTCAAGCTGCGCAATCAGTGCCATACGATCTTCTTTCGACTTCACGCCAATACCGACGTAAATATGCGCCTGCTCGGAATCTGCACTGCGGTAGTTGAATTCCGTGATGGCGCGTTTGCCGAGAGCCCGACAGAACTTTAAAAAACTGCCCTTGGCTTCATCGATGGTGACCGCCAGCACCGCTTCTCGCGCTTCACCGACTTCTGCCCGCTCAGAAATGTGACGCAAGCGGTCGAAGTTTACGTTGGCACCGCTGACGATGGACACCACATGGGACATGCCGGGGTGCGCATCGACATAGCGCTTCATGCCCGCAATGGCCAGGGCACCGGCAGGCTCGGCCACACAGCGCGTATCCTCAAACACATCCTTAATGGCCGCACAGATTTCATCCACGTTTACCACCACAACGTCGTCGACATATTTCTTGGCAACCTTGAACGTCTCCTTACCAATTTGCGCCACGCTGACGCCATCGGCGAACAGATCCAGCTGGTCAATGGGCAGCCGCACCCGTCGCCCGGCCTTCATCGCAACGTCCAGACAATTTGAGCCTTGGGCTTCCACGCCAATGATTTTGGTATTCGGGCGCAAGTACTTCACGTAAGCGGCAACGCCGGCGACAAGGCCGCCCCCGCCGACGGGCACAAAAATCGCATCAAGCGGCTGGCTATGCTGATTGACGATTTCCATGCCAATGGTGCCTTGGCCGGCGATCACATCCACATCGTCATAGGGGGGGATATAAACCAAGCCCTGTGCCTGACAGAGCGCCTTGGCGTGCTGGGAGGCCTCGTCATAATTATCGCCGTGCAAAACTACCTTGGCGCCACGGTCGCGCACCGCGTTCACTTTGATGCTGGGAGTGTTTTGGCCCATAACGATCGTGGCGCGAATGCCAAGCTTTTGTGCCGAAATGGCCACACCTTGGGCATGGTTGCCGGCGGATGCAGTGATCACGCCGGTGGCTTTTTGCTCGTCGCTCAACTGCGCCATTTTGTTGTAGGCCCCACGCAGCTTAAAGCTGTAGACCGACTGCATGTCTTCGCGTTTTAGGCTGACGTTGACGCCTAGGCGTCTGCTCAACAGTGGCGCGTCAGACAAGGGGCTCTCAACCGCCAAGTCATAGACCTTGGAGCCTAGAATTTTCTTTACATAGCTTTCTAACATGCCAACAATTTCTCGTTCATTTGCCGGACATCGCTGTCCGCCTTTGTGCCACTTCGCAAACGAGGCGCTTTATCAGTCATTCTCAAGACGAACTCAAGCAAAAAGCCGCAGAAGCGGCCATTTCATACATTGGCCCTAAGTTAGATCGCAAAAGCATCGTGGGGGTTGGCACCGGCTCAACGGCCAATTGCTTTATCGATGAACTGGCAAAAATCCAGCACACCTTCGATGCCACCGTCGCGTCCAGCGAGGCGACGCAACAACGGCTCGCCGCACACGGCATCACCGTACTCGACCTAAACGCAACCCCCCATCTGGATGTCTATGTGGATGGCGCTGACGAAATCGATGCCCTGGGCAACATGATCAAGGGGGGCGGTGCAGCGTTAACCCGCGAGAAAATCGTTGCCAGCGCCGCCAATGAATTCGTCTGCATTGCCGACGATAGCAAGTTGGTGAAAACCCTTGGCGCCTTTCCGCTACCTGTCGAGGTTATTCCCATGGCGCGCAGTCTGGTAGCACGAGCCTTGGTGAGTCTAGGCGGGCAGCCCATTTGGCGCGAAGGGGTAACAACCGACAACGGCAACATTATTCTCGATGTATATAACCTCAAAATCGACCGGCCCCTAGAACTTGAGCGCCGTATTAACGATGTCCCGGGGGTTGTGTGCAACGGCATCTTCGCCCAGCAAGCTGCCCATGTCGCTTTCTTAGCCGGCTACAATGGCGTCACCACTTTGGATGCTTCAAACCCTTAGTTACGGCGGTAACGCGCTCTAACTTTGAGCCACTCGACATATATGCGCAGCGCCGCTCAGGACTGGCCTGCAGGATTCGCATACCATTTATCACTCAACGCTAACCGATGGTCTAAGTAGAGGGTGAATCATGCGCTGTCACGAAGTTGATTACGAAATTCTTGGGAACTCCATGCAGATTGTCGAGGTGGAGCTAGACCCTGGCGAAACCGTGATCGCCGAAGCAGGCGCCATGACCTACATGGAAGATGGCATTACCTTTGCAACCAAAATGGGCGACGGCTCTGACGCTGACGAGGGCGTGATGAGTAAGCTCTTTGGTGCGGGCAAGCGCATGATCATGGGCGAATCCATTTTCACCACGCACTTTTCCAATGCTGGTAGTAGCAAAAGACGGGTGGCTTTCTCCGCCCCTTTCCCAGGCGACATCATCGCTGTCGACATGGCAGAAATTGGCGAGCAGATCATTTGTCAAAAAGATGCCTTTTTGTGCGCTGCGCTGGGGACAAAACTCGACATCGCTCTGAACCGCAAGCTGGGCGCAGGTTTGTTTGGCGGCGAGGGTTTTATTTTGCAGCGTCTTGAGGGCAACGGGCTCGCCTTCGTGCAGGCTGGCGGCACGATCATCAAGAAAGAACTGAAGAATGAGACGCTGCGCGTCGATACCGGCTGCCTGGTCGCCTTCACCCCAAGCGTGGACTACGACATAGAACGGGCGGGCGGTCTCAAATCCATGGTATTTGGCGGCGAGGGCCTCTTTCTCGCAACCTTGCAAGGCACAGGTACCGTGTGGCTGCAAAGTTTGCCGTTCTCACGCATGGCAGACCGCATCATCTCTGCAGCACCCCAATTAGGTGGCGATGATAAGGGCGAAGGTTCAGTGCTGGGCGGTATTGGGCGGTTGCTGGATGGTGACAACCGCTAGCGGTGACAAGTGCTTAGACGTTAGCAAGCGGCAGTAGTTTGTCGGGATTGAGAATTTGATCTGGGTCAAACACTTGCTTTAAGCCGCGCATGAGGGCGATCTCTTCATCGCTGCGGCTATAACCTAGAAAATCGCGTTTCAGCAGGCCCACCCCATGTTCCGCGGATATGCTGCCGCGCCGTGCTTGCACCAGTTCAAAGATCTTCGGGCTCATGGTGTGGCCGACATGAAAAAACTCATCAACGCTCATCGACTCCGGCCGCAAGATGTTCAAATGCAAATTGCCGTCGCCAATGTGACCGTACCAACACACCTCAAAGTCCGGATAGCCCTCTTGAACATAGCGATCGACATCGGCGAGAAAAGCCGGCACTTCGCTGATGCGCACCGACAAATCGTTCTTATATGGCGTGTGGGGCGCCAGGCTCTCGGAGATGCCTTCCCGCAGCTGCCACAATGACGCCGCCTGGGCCTGAGATTGGCTGACAACGCCATCGACCAACCAACCTTGGTCCATGCAGTAAGCAAAAGCCTCCTCGGCCATAGGCAGATCGGACTCATCAAATTCCAACAGGGCATAGTTCTCTACACGGTTTTCCAGCGGCGCGGGCAATTGTCGGTGCGCCTGCACCTTTTGCAGCGCTAGGTCCGAGAAAAACTCAAACGCAGAAAGCGTCAGGCGGTCATTGAAACCGTTCAATATGTTGAGCAGGTCGGTGACTTCTGGCACGCCAACGACCATGACAACCTGTGGTTGGGGTTGGGGTGCTAGGTACATGTCTAGCTCGCCGATCAGGCCCAATGTCCCCTCGGAACCGATCATCAGGTGGCGGAAATCGTAGCCGGTGGCGTTCTTGATCAGCCCCGCATTGCAGTCAAGGAGTGCACCGCTACCGGTCACCACCTTCATCCCCGCTACCCAGTCTCGGGTCAGGCCATAGCGTATGACCTTAATGCCACCCGCATTGGTCGCCACGTTGCCGCCGATTTGCGATGAACCCGAGGAGGCAAAGTCCACGGGGTAGAACAAACCCTGCTCTGCTGCAAAAGCCTGCAAATTCGCCGTAATCAGACCAGGCTGGCAGGTCACAATGCGGTCTTTAGCGGAGAAATCGAGGATCTGGTTCATGCGATCAAACGACACGACAACCTCACCCTGACTTGCCACGGCGCCCCCAGACAGGCCGGTTCGGCCACCGGAAGGCACGAGCTTCACGTGACTGCTGCGGGCATGTGCGACCAAGTCCTGTAGCTGCTCAATGCTCTCTGGAAATACGATAGCGCTAGGCGCTACAACAAACCCGTTAGTCCAATCCTTGCCCCAGATCTGCAAACTTTCGGCGTCTTCCTTGATCTGTTTGGGCGCCAAAACCTCAGACAGCATGAGCTTCTCCTTGCAGGCTGCTCCAGTCACAGGCCACATCGAGTCGCTCCCAGATGGCGGCCTGTATTTGCGGTGTTTCGTTGACCAAGTGATGCCTTGCGGCAGGTACCACATGAATCTGGCTTTGGGGATAAATCTGCTTAAGCAGGGGCAAATTGTGGCGGTAGCTGACCGTACGATCTCCATAGCCGTGAATGATGACGGGGTTTAGTACCGACGGATGAGATGACTCAAAGTGCTTGAACCAATTCACCATGGCATTGGCCCATGCCACCGGCAGTACCCGGGCCTGCAGCGGGTCTCGGCCAAGTAAGGAGACAAACTCGGGATTGTCGATATTGGTCGACACATCTCTGGGCCGCGACTGCACGGTGCGCTTGGCTAACTCAAAGACCCAGCGCAGCCCCGGCCATGCGTAGGGCCGCACCAGCGGGGCGAGTAACACCATTTCGCCACTTGGCCGATTGTTCGCAGTGAAGCGTTGCTGCTGCCAATACTCCATGGTGAGGGCGCCGCCCATGCTTTGACCAAACCAATGCAGGGGCAGACCGTTGGCCAAGCGCTGCGCGATCTTATAGGCAACCTCGATGACCTGAATGTATCGCTGAAAATCTTCGATGGTGGCTTGCGCACCTGTCGATAGGCCGTGGCCGATTTGATCGAAACCAACGACGGCTATGTTGCGCTGCAAAAGCTCGTTAACCAGGTGACCATAGAGCCCCATATGATCGTAATAGCCATGACAAACCAGCGCCCAGGCCACGGGTTTTTGCGCTTGGGGTGTGAAGGTTTGTGCGAAAATACGCTCTTGCCTCACGGCAAAGACACCGTAGGCACGTTTTGCCTTGAGCGCCTCAAAGTCCAAGCTGTAGTAGGCGTTGTACTGCTCGAACAGCGCTGGCTCAATTTCAAACCAAGTGCCTTCGTCCACCGGCGGCGCGGCCAAGGCTTGAATCAGCGCCGCATCATCGAAGGGGCTTTGGCCGCGTTTCGCTAGCTCTGACAAGGTAAGTCGCCTAGGCAATCAGCGGCGTGAGTTCGCCAGCAGCATAGTGCATGAACATAGACTCTAATGACTTAGCATGAATTTTGTCCGCATTGCCTGCTGTGCCAAAGGCCTCGTAACGGGCAACGACAACATCCTTCATGGCCTTCTGGGATACCGCCAAATATTTGCGCGGATCGAACTCCGCAGGATTCTCCGCGAGGAATTTACGAATCGAGGCCGTGGACGCCAAACGCAGGTCGGTATCAATGTTGACCTTGCGCACACCGTGTTTGATGCCCTGCTGGATTTCCTGCACCGGCACCCCGTAGGTTTCTGCGATCTCACCGCCGTACTCGTTGATCTCGCGCAGCAGGTCTTGAGGCACCGACGAGCTGCCGTGCATGACGAGGTGGGTATTGGGCAGGCGTTCATGAATGGCCTTGATGCGGTCAATGGCCAATATGTCACCGGACGGCGGGCGGCTGAATTTGTAGGCGCCATGGGAGGTACCGATGGCGATGGCCAATGCATCGACTTCTGTTTTGGCGACAAAGTCTGCTGCTTCTTCAGGGTCTGTCAGTAGTTGATCCATATTCAACACACCTTCGGCGCCCACGCCATCCTCTTCACCCGCGGTGCCGGTTTCTAAGGAACCTAGGCACCCCAGTTCGCCTTCCACAGAGACGCCACATGCATGGGCCATCTCCACCACCCGTCGCGTAACGTCGACGTTGTAGCCATAGTCCGCGGGTGTTTTTTGATCCTCGAGCAAGGATCCATCCATCATCACTGAGGTGAAGCCCATTTGCATGGAGCGTTGGCAAACATCGGCAGAGGCGCCGTGATCCTGATGCATTACCACGGGTATGTGCGGGAATTCCTCTACCGCAGCCAACATCAAGTGCCGCAAAAAGTTTGGTCCCGCGTACTTTCGAGCACCCGCAGATGCCTGCACGATCACCGGGCTGTTGGTCTCGTCGGCACCTTCCATGATGGCGCGCATTTGCTCCAAATTGTTGACGTTAAAGGCAGGCACGCCGTAGTCGTTTTCGGCGGCATGATCCAAAAGCTGCCGCATACTGATAAGAGCCATACTGTTCTCCGGTAAATTTTCTTTCGCGTTTAATTCAATCTGCTGTACTGCGCTCGCCCAATACCGCAACCGCCGGTAGCGTTTTGCCCTCGACTAATTCGAGAAATGCACCGCCACCCGTCGAGATGTAAGAGATGCCCTCGGCAAGCCCATATTGTTCGACCGCTGCCAAGGTATCTCCGCCACCGGCGATGGAATAAGCACTGCTCGCGGCAATCGCCTCACCCAGCACCTTGGTGCCTTGTCCAAACTGCGGGAACTCAAAGACACCGACGGGACCATTCCACATGATGGTTTGCGCATCGATCAAACTTGCCGCCCAGGCTCGTGCGGTTACTGGGCCAATGTCGAGAATCATCTCATCATCCGCAACATCGTCGATGGTTTTCACTACACCCACTGCGTCGGCGGCAAATTTCTGAGCAACCATGACATCGACCGGGATGGGAATATCGACGCGCTCGGCAATCTGGCGTGCGGTCTCCAACAATTCCGCCTCGTAGAGCGAGGCACCGACACGGTAGCCTGCCGCCGCAATAAAGGTATTGGCGATACCGCCGCCGACAATAATACGGTCCGCGACCGTTGCCAGCGAACCAAGAACCTCCAGCTTTGTCGACACCTTGGCGCCACCGATGATTGCAACCATGGGGCGGGCAGGCTGCGCCAGCACCTGCTGAAAGGCTTGAAGTTCGGCGTCCAGCAACAGCCCAGCGCATACCTGTGGAGCATATCTGGCCACTCCGTGGGTAGAGGCTTGGGCCCTATGGGCCGTGCCAAAGGCATCCATAACAAATACATCGCAGATGGCCGCCATACGCTGGGCAAGCTCGTCATCGTCTGCTTTTTCTCCGCCGAAAAAGCGTACGTTTTCCAACAGGGCAACCGCGCCCGAGGCCACATCCGCTGCCTGTTCGAGTTCTGCCAATAGCGGTACTGGCATTGCCAGCAGTTCTGCCAGCCTTGCCGCGACCGGTGCCAAGGAGGCGTCGGGATCGAATTGGCCCTCGCTGGGGCGGCCCAAATGCGACATGACGACCACGCTCGCACCCTGCTCAACCGCTCGTAATATGGTTGGCACCGAGGCGCGAATACGGGTATCACTGCTTACCGAGCCGCCACTCAAGGGCACGTTAAGATCGGCTCTGATCAAGACCCGCTTGCCACTCAGGTCTAGCTCAGACATCGCCGTAATAGGCGGTAAATTCATGCTGTTTCTCGTCCGTCCTTGCCGTCTTTACTTGCCATCTTTTATTCCCGTCTTTCTTAGCCGTCTTGGCCTAGCCGTCTTGGCCTGGCGTCTGGGCTTGGTATTGGTTGTATTTGCGCGACTTCCTGCGCGTGTCTGGCTTTATTTGCCCGCCACCGCCAACGCACTGGCGACAATGCGCTGGGTCGTCATACCCAAGGTTTCCAGGGCCTGAGCGCCTGGTGCCGACATACCAAAGCGGTCGATTCCCACCACGGCGCCGTCTAACCCCACATACTTAAACCATGTGTCTGGATGACCTGCTTCCACCGCGACTCTGGCACGTACTGCGGCAGGCAATACTGCCTCTTTGTACGTAGCATCCTGCATCTCAAACACTTCTACACAGGGCATCGACACCACCCGTGCGGCAACCCCTTGTGCTGACAGGGTCTGCGCCGCCGCCATGGTAATGGCCACTTCTGAGCCGGTCGCGATCAGCAGCACCTGCGGCGCTTGATCTGGCTCAAAGAGCACATAGCCGCCGCGCTCTACGTTTGCAAAGGCCTCTTCGGAGCGCACTTGGGCCGCGACTTTTTGACGCGTAAACACCAAGGCCGTGGGCATGCTGCGGCTCGCCACCGCTGACTTCCAAGCCACCGCGGTTTCAACCGTGTCGCAAGGACGCCAGGTCGCCAGATTGGGCGTGGTGCGCAAATTAGCCAGCTGCTCCACTGGCTGGTGAGTGGGTCCGTCCTCACCGACGGCAACTGAATCGTGGGTATACACAAAGATGTTGGGCAACTGCATCAATGCCGCCAAGCGCACCGCGTTACGGGCATATTCCATAAAGATCAGGAACGTGCCGGTAAACGGCCGATAACCACCATGTAGCTGCATGCCATTGCTGATCGCGGTCATGCCGAACTCGCGGACACCAAAGCTCATATATTGCTCGTCTTGTGCGCCGCTCCATCGGGTGTTGTTGGAGCCGGTCAGGTCGGCGGAGCCGCCGAAGAACTCGGGCACCCCTTGCGCCACTGCTCCAATGGCAGCCTGCGATGACTTTCGGGTTTCCAGATCAACAGGGTTCGCCTGTTGATCCTTGGCAAACGTGTCGATGGCGTCGGACCAATCTGGAGCGAGCTCGCCGTTCATGCGTCGCTCAAATTCTGCCGCCTTAGCCGCATCGCTCGCGCGATAAGCGTCAAGTTTCGCCTGCCATGCTTGTTGCTTTTGCGCACCCGCATCGCGCTGGTTCCATGCATCCATCATGTCAGCGGGAATTTCCCAAGCTGGCGCAGTCCAACCCAGCTCTGCCTTGGTTAATGCGATTTCTTCCTCGCCCAGTACAGAACCATGAGCGCCAGCGGTGCCGCGTTTATTAGGCGATCCGAAACCAATCACAGTCTTGCAGCACACGAGGGTAGGTCGCCCATCAGACTCCGCAGCGTTGCCTAGGGCATCGCTGATGTCCTGGGCATCGTGACCGTTGACGTTGCGAATCACGCGCCAGCCGTAAGCTTCAAAACGCGCGGGTACATCCTCACTGAACCATGCCTGCACCTCGCCATCGATGGAAATGCCATTGTCGTCATAGAGACAAATGAGCTTCGATAGCCCCAGCGTACCCGCCAGTGACGCTGCCTCGTGAGAGATGCCTTCCATCAAACAGCCGTCACCTGCAACCACCCAAGTACGGTGATCGACCAGATCGATTTCATCCGTATTGAACTCGTTAGCGAGCTTTTGCTCAGCAAGGGCCATGCCCACCGCCATGGCAAAGCCTTGGCCGAGTGGTCCTGTGGTGGTCTCTACCCCTGGGCATTCACCAAACTCAGGATGACCCGCAGTTTTAGAGTGCAGCTGCCTGAAATCCTTCAGATCCTGGAGGCTAACGTCGTAGCCGGTGAGATGCAGCAGGGCATAGAGCAGCATCGAACCATGACCGTTGGACAATACGAAACGATCTCGGTCATGCCACAGGGGATCGCTTGGGTTGTGCTTGAGAAAATCTCGCCAAAGAACTTCAGCAACATCAGCAAGTCCCATGGGGGCTCCCGGGTGACCGCTGTTCGCCGCTTGCACAGCATCCATGGCCAATACCCGGATGGCATTAGCGAGCTCAAAACGTGAGGACATAGTAATTCTCTGTGACGTGAGCGCGCATTGTCCGTGTTTTGCCGCCCTCGCTGCAAATATTCTGCAATTTAAATCAAGTATTCGTCACTTAAACCCGCTTTTAATATCCAGTACGATCCGCGCCTCGACAAATTGCATCCGCGCCTCGACAAGCGGGACCGCCAGAAACGGCCAAGGAAACACAGGGAACTCACATGCCAACACAATCTTTATTCACTTCCGAATCCGTTTCTGAAGGCCACCCAGACAAAGTTGCTGATCAGGTATCTGATGCCGTGGTCGATGCCATGCTGGCGCAAGACAGCGAATCTCGGGTCGCCTGCGAGACCATGATCAAGACCGGCATCGTCATGCTCGCTGGAGAAATTCGCAGCGAAGCCGTGGTCGACTTTGACAAGCTGGCTCGCTCGGTGATTGAACAAATCGGTTATGACGGTCCAGAAATCGGCTTTGATCCCGAAGCCTGTACGGTCGTCAACGCGTTGGGGCAACAAAGCCAAGACATCGCCATGGGTGTTGATGAATCTGCGGATCACGAACAAGGCGCCGGCGACCAAGGTTTGATGTTTGGCTACGCCACAAACGAGACCGACGTGCTGATGCCCGCGCCGATTGTCTACTCGCATCGTTTGGTAGAGCAGCAAGCCAAGGCACGGCGCAGTTCCCTGTCGTTTTTGCGGCCCGACGCCAAGAGCCAGCTCACATTTCGCTACGATGAAACCGGCAAGCCCATCGGCATCGATGCCGTAGTACTTTCCACCCAGCACTCTCCTGACGTCGATCAAGCGACCCTGCGAGAGGCGGTCATGGAAGAAATCATCAAGCCCATATTGCCGCAGAACTGGGTGACTCCTGACACACAGTTTCACATCAACCCCACCGGACAGTTCATCATCGGTGGTCCCGTGGGCGACTGTGGATTGACCGGACGCAAAATCATTGTCGACACCTATGGCGGTATGGCGCGCCACGGTGGTGGGGCTTTTTCCGGTAAGGATCCGTCAAAGGTAGACCGATCTGCCGCCTATGCAGGCCGTTACGTGGCGAAAAATATCGTCGCAGCCGGCCTCGCCGAGCGCTGCGAGATTCAGGTGAGCTATGCCATCGGCGTTGCCGAACCCACATCAATCGGTGTGGAGACTTATGGCACAGGAAAGATCAGCGACAGCGAAATCATTCAACTTGTCCGTGAGCACTTTGATTTGAGGCCCAAGGGACTAATCGCGATGCTGGATCTCAAGCGCCCCATTTATCAACAGACTGCTGCCTACGGCCACTTCGGCCGCATTGGCGACGACTTCACTTGGGAGCGTACAGATAAGGCAGAAGCGCTCGCCGCCGCTATCGCCTAACAGTTGGAACTCGCCATGATGAGTTCCTAGGAACTCATCATGAGCCAGACAGACCCTGCAAACACCCAACCGTCGCTAAGCTTCGAATTTTTCCCGCCCCGGGATGAAGACGGCATGGCTAAGCTGCTGGATGGCGCCATAACCAAACTCGCCGCCTTTAACCCCGACTACTGTTCTGTGACCTATGGTGCGGGGGGCTCGACTCGACAAGGCACCCAAGATCTTGTTCAGGCCATGTTGGCGACAAAGATCCAAGCCGTACCACATCTCTCAATTGGCGGTAGCTCCGATGCCGCCTTATACCAACTTGTCGAGTACTACCAAGAGATTGGCGTGACCAAAATTCTCTGCCTGCGTGGCGATCAGCCCTCCGGTGATGCGAGCAAGCCAGCCTACGCCAAAGATTTAGTCGAGCGCCTGCAGCAACGTTATCCAAAGCAATTTGAGCTGGCAGTAGCCGCCTATCCTGAGGTGCATCCAGATGCATCGTGCGCCACAGACGACTTGGCACACTTTGCCGCCAAGGTAAATGCCGGTGCGAATTCTGCCATTACCCAGTATTTCTACAATCCTGAGGCCTACGGTTATTTTATCGATCGCTGTGCTCAGGCGGGACTGTCCATACCCATCACCCCAGGCATCATGCCGATTACCAATATTGACGCACTGCAACGCTTTAGCGCCAAGGCCGGCGCCGACATCCCGCGATGGCTCGCAAAATCGATGTCCAGCTATGCCAACGACGATAAGGGCCTGATTGCCTTTGGCGTCGAGGTGGTCACCAAGCTATGCGAAAGGTTGTTAGAACTGGGGGCTCCCGGGCTACACTTCTATACGCTTAACCGATGGGGAGCGAGTAGCCAACTTTGTCGCAATTTGGGCTTCCTCGAACGCTGATTTGTCACGCTTAAATCGATTTTTCTTTGCCGGTACACACGGTCTTGGCGATCTTTTGCAGCTCGATGCCGAACGTTCTAACTATCTTTGCCGCGTGCTGCGCCTTCGCGAAGAAGACACGATAGATATTTTCGACGGTCAGGGCGGGCTGTACCGCTGTCGGATCAGCAAAGCTCATCAGCGCCGCGCCCAAATACAAGTTGTCGAGCAACTCGCTGACGTCGACAGACCCGAGCAGGCACCATCCCTGGCCATGGCCTTGCTCAAAGGCCAGGCCATGGATCGCGCCATCGCTCAGGCGACAGAGCTGGGAGCGCAACACATTTGGTTGCTGCAGGCAGATCGCAGCAACCTCCCCATTGCGGCAGAGCGCCTAGAACAAAAAATGAACCATTGGCGACGCGTCATTGCTTCTGCCTGCGAGCAGTGCGGCCAGCCTTGGTTGCCGATACTGCACCCGCCGATGTCGGTGAGGGCCTGCTTGGCCCAGCAGACACACGCAATGCCTGTGGTTTTTGATCCTGATGGCGACCCCTTGCCCAGCCGCGCAGACATAACCCGGCCCTTGGTATTCATCGGCCCTGAGGGCGGTTGGAGTGACGAGGAGGCAACGCTGTTTGCGGAGCAAGGCACGGCTCGGTATCGGTTGGGGAGCACCATTTTGCGAGCGGAAACCATGCCCGCTGTTGCCTTGGCGTTGATCCAGCAAATGCGCGGCTGGCCGCACTAGGTCAAGTCAGCTAGCTTTCCTCGCAGGCGCTCAGCCGCTCTTGCGACTGCCTGCAGGTCTGCCTCAAGCTCAAGCTGTACAGGCCTTTCTTCTACCTGTTCTCGTTCGACCTGCTCTCGATAGGCTTCGAGCAAGTCAGGCAGCATGTCTAGCACCGTGGCAAGCTGCACTTGCACAAGGGCATCTTCGGCGTTCTCCGGGGCTTCGTCATCCAAGGCGAACTCGCCACCAGATGCCAGCACATCGGCGCGCTCAATCACCCGCTCGTATTGTTTATCGTCAATTTGTGTCTCATTTGCCTGGGTAACCGGTAATTTCAGTCCGACCAGCAACGTCTTCGCGTCGCCAAACACCTCAACATGCTCTGGGGCCTTGGTCAGCGTGCCGTCCAGCAAACGGTCCAGCAGATTTGTTTGTGCACCACTGATTTCAATGGCGTCGCGCCAGTTCAGCGCTGCCGCAAACTCGGCAACCCGGGCGAAGGCTGCCTGCAGTTCTTCCATCTGCGTCGTCGTTTGCAGCTGATGCAGCAGCTTTGACCACTCAGCCGCGTCGACCTCGGCTGTAGCGTCGCTGTCTTGCAGGGCCGCGCTCAGGGGCGCCACCAGAAAGGCGACGTCTAGCGGCATCAATTGATCTGCTTCGGGCGTTTGCTGGGCTTGGCGATCGAGGTTCTTCAAGGTCTTGCCAACCTGCCGAAGCAGTTCAAGGCTCTCACTGGTCAGCACTAACCGCTGCGATGCCAGAGCGCTCAACCAACGGGCCAACAGAGCCCAGGCACTGCTCGGTGGCAACACAGCACCGATCGTCTGTGCCACGCGCCCCATCCGCTCAAAACCTGAGCGGCGACCTTGATCCAAGATCACCGCTAACAGACCACGCTCGAAATCTTGCCGCTGCTGGAAAATTTGTGTTGGGGTGAGTCCGCTTGACACGTTCAAGTACCTTTTAGGCTGCTGCCGTCTAGACATTCGATCATAGCCCGCCAAGTCCGCTAGGTGCAGGAAGAATCAAGCCTGCTCTGCCAGTGGCGTTGGCATTTGCGTCCATGCCACAACAATCGTTACCTTACCGCCCTATATTTTTCAGTGGATATTTCCATGACCAAGATTGCCTTTCTGATGGACCCCATCGAAACCGTCGCGATCAAGAAAGATTCGACCCTGGCCATGATTCGAGCAGCCCAGGTTCGAGGCATGGAGCCTTACTACTGTCGACAAGAAGACTTGGTGATTACCGAGACGCGTGTTTGTGCCTACTTACGTCCTTTGTCCTTAGTCGAACATTTTGCCGAGGCGCTGGATCCCGCTAGCGTGAACAACGGTGATGATCCTTGGTTCACGCTGGGATCAGCAGAGCTCTTGCCGTTATCCAACATGGACATCGTCATGATGCGCAAGGATCCCCCTTTCGACATGGAATATATCTATACCACCTACCTCCTTGAGCGCGCCGAGACCGAGGGTGTGCGGGTGGTTAATCGCCCAGGTTCGCTGCGAGACTGCAACGAAAAACTCTTCGCTACCGCCTTCCCCCAATGCTGCCCGCCGCTGGTTGTCAGTCGCCGCATGGATGTACTCAAAGCCTTTCACGCCGAACACAAAAATGTGGTCTTCAAGAAACTCGACGGCATGGGTGGGGCGTCAATCTTCCGCGTCATGGAATCCGACCCCAATCTGTCGGTGGTATTAGAAACCCTCACAAATAGCGGCCAAGAACAAATTATGGGCCAAGTCTATTTGCCGGAAATTGTCGACGGGGATAAGCGGATTTTGATTGTGAATGGTGAACCCGTGCCCTACGCGCTGGCGCGAATTCCATCAGCCGGCGAAACCCGAGGCAATTTAGCCGCCGGCGGGCGCGGCGAAGGCCGTCCGCTCACCGACCGGGATCGATGGATCGCACAACAGGTTGGGCCAGAGCTGGTAAAACGTGGGCTGAACTTTGTCGGCATCGATGTCATTGGCGATTACCTAACCGAGATCAACGTCACCTGTCCGACCTGCATTCGAGAACTGGATGCGCAATTTGGATTGGACATTGCTGGAGACCTTATGGACTCCCTCGTCAGCTAGCCTTTGCCATCTATGTTTGCAGCTCTACCTAGGGATCGATTCTATTTCACCACGCTGCTGGCGGCGGGTATTCACGCAGTACTGCTGCTGGGTTTCTCATTCAATCAAGCACCGCAGCAAATCACCGCCGCGGCCGTCGCGATTGAACTCAAACAAGGCGGTGATGCGGTCACGCAAGACGGGGCCCCAGAGCAGACCTCAGAGCACACCCCAGAGCACACAAAGGCGCTGACAGAACCCAAAAGCGATCCGCGGCAATCTGTCCACGCGCCCCCGAACCCAGCCAATAGGCAAACACTCCAGCGCCGCAGCCCAACCTCCAAGGACTCTCGTGTCACCTCGGCACTCACACCGAAACCACTCAGCCCATCGCGCGCTAGAACTTTGGACACGAGACAACTGGCAGAGCAAATCCTTCTTTTCGACCAGCGCGCAGCACAAGCGCAGGGCGATGCACGTCGCAGAGATCTGTCGACAGCCGGGGCGCCCAGCACTGCAGAATCCGCCTACCTAGCCATGTGGCGACGCAAATGCGAGCGCCTGGGTGGCAACAACTATCCAGCCGGCAGGCTGCAGGGCGAGCTCACGCTACGGGTGTCCATTCATCACACCGGGCGATTACTCGACGTTGCCTTGCTACGATCCTCCGGACACGAGGCGCTTGATGCAGCGGCATTGAAAACCGTCAGGCAGGCCGCACCATACCAACCCTTCAACGTCGACATGCGCAAGCGGTATGATGAGTTGACCTTTACCCGCACATGGCAGTTTAGCCGCAGCGGTTCATTCATCAATTGATGGGCTAAAACGCGGCAGTGAGGATAGTCTCGTAACACCATGAACCTGACGAACCACTTTTTGCTGGCCTTGCCGACGCTGCACGAAGACTATTTTGCTGCGTCCCTCACCTACATTTGTGAGCACAGCGACGATGGCGCCATGGGCATCGTCGTGAACCGCCCCTGTGATATCAGTGTTTTGGAACTGCTCAACCAACTGAATTTGAATCCGCAAAGACACTGGGTCGATCACCCAGTGATTGCCGGCGGGCCTGTTTCCACAGATCGGGGCTTCATGTTATTCGCTGGCGCCGAGGCCTATGAATCCTCGTTGACCGTGGCCGATGGCGTGCATCTCACCAGCGCGTTTGACTCACTGCGAGCCGTGGCCAACGACGAAGGCCCAGAGCAATTCATGATTGCGCTGGGCTACGCTGGCTGGGGCGGCGGCCAGTTGGAGGATGAGATCGCGCGCAACGTTTGGCTCACGGTTGAAGCAGACCCGCAGATCTTATTTGACCAGCCCTATGAGAACCGTTTGGATGCTGCCGCCAGCCTGCTTGGCATTGATTTGAACCTCGTTTCCCCAGACGCCGGATACAGCTGATGGCGACCCGTGACGGTTATGTTCTGGGCATCGACTTCGGACTCAAGCACATTGGAATCGCCGTGGGCCAAACGGTGACCCGAACCGCCAGTGGGCTAACAACTTTGCAAGCCCGCAACGGCAAGCCTAACTGGTCTGAGGTCGATCAACTGGTGGCCCAGTACCGCCCAATCGCCTTAGTGGTCGGGCTGCCGCTGAATATGGATGGCAGTGGCTCGGACATGTCGGAGCGCGCGGACACATTCGCAAGGCATGTTGCACGTCATACCTTGCTGCCTACTTATTTGGCGGATGAACGTTTGAGCTCTTGGGCAGTGAAAGACGATGAAGGCCTCAGCGGAGACATCCACGCTCGGTCTGCTTGTCTTATCGCTCAGGCTTACTTAAGCGACCCCAGCGTCTGCCAGCGCGTTGAGCGAGAGTCGGATTTGCCGGTGCAACCCCTATGAATTCAACCCCTGCCGACAATCTTGCTGGGCGTCTTGCCTTATTGAATGAGCGCATCCTGCGCGCCTGCGCAGCCAGTGACAGATCTCGTGACGAGATCACGCTGATTGGAGTGAGCAAAACCAAGCCTGCAGCGGATGTGACCGCAGCCCATGAGCTTGGATTGCAAGACTTTGGGGAGAACTATTTACAGGAAGCCACCGGCAAAATTGATGCCCTGCAGAGTATTGCGGCCACCTGGCACTACGTCGGTAACATCCAGTCCAATAAAACCAGGGAAGTCGCCAAGTACTTTGACTGGGTGCATACCGTAGATCGCAGCAAAATCGGGCAACGACTCAGCGCGCAGTGTCCTGCAGGCAAAACCATTCAGGTGCTGATTCAGGTCAACATCGATGACGATCCCAACAAGGGTGGCTGCAGCCCAGCTCAAGCGTTGGATCTGACCCAACAACTGACAGCCTTACCCAATCTACAGATACGAGGCTTGATGACCATTCTCAGTAAAGACTCGATACCTAGGGACAGCTACGAAAGCGTGGCACAATTGTTTGCTCAGATTGCCGCTGCACTGCCGACGGCTCAGCAAGCGTGCTGGGATACCCTTTCTATGGGCATGACCGACGATCTTGAGCAAGCGATCGCCGCAGGCGCCACGCATATTCGTATTGGCACGGCCCTATTCGGCGCCCGCGGATGATGCAAAGCACTGACCAACCCATGCACAATTTAGGAACGCCGCAATGACCATCGCATTTATCGGTGCAGGCAATATGGCAGGCAGCCTGATCCGCGGCCTGCAGGCCAGCGGCTATTTGCCCGGCGAAATCGTCGCGGCAGATCCGGCAAAATCGCAGTTAGATGTGCTCTCTGCGCTTGGCATCAAGACCACCACGGATAACGACCAAGCCGTCGTCGACGCAGACGTCGTCGTGCTCGCGATCAAACCGCAAATTACCGGTGACGTTTTACAGGCACTGCCCGCACTCAAACCAGATCAGTTAGTGATTTCAATCGTCGCTGGCATTGACACCCATAGCCTCGGCGACTGGCTACCAGACCAACAACCCATCGTGCGCTGTATGCCAAACACACCGGCACTGCTAGGCGCAGGAATCACTGGTCTTTACGCCAATGCATCCGTGAATGACGCACAGCGAGTTCAGGCTGAAACCCTACTCAACGGTGTGGGCAGCAGCGTGTGGGTCAACGATGAAGACCAACTTGATGCCGTTACTGCGGTATCGGGCAGCGGTCCTGCCTACTACTTTTTGCTTATGGAAAGCATGATCGAGAGCGCTCAAGCACTTGGCCTTGATGCACAGGCAAGTCGTCAACTCGTGGTGGAGACCGCGCGGGGCGCCGCCTTGATGGCCTGCGAACCCGACACCGATCCCGCAACGCTTCGTCGCAATGTCACCTCTCCGGGTGGCACCACGGAAGCTGCCCTGAACGTGATGCAGGCAGAAAACTTAGGTCACATTGTCGACCGCGCCCTGCTTGCGGCTAAACAACGCGCTGCAACTCTGGCCACCGAATTTGGAAGCAAGACATGAATCCAACCCTCTTCATGGTCGTCGATCTGATCTTTCGACTGGCAACCCTGTTGTTTCTGGTACGTTTTTTACTGCAAGCCTGTAAGGCAGATTTTTACAACCCGATCAGTCAGGCCATCGTCAAAGGCAGCAACGGCTTGGCAGCGCCACTGCGCAAACTGTTGCCGAAAACTGGCCGCTACGATCTTGCCACGCTGCTGTTGGCTTGGCTCATGGGCGTCATTTTTATGGTGCTGGTTACCCAGGGCAGTTTGGGTGCCATCTCGTATCTCGGCGCTGGATTTATACGCTTGGTGTCGATTCTCGTTGATTTTTACTGGTGGTCGACACTGCTACTGGTGATCGCCAGCTTTGTCAGTCAAGGCAACTATCATCCTGCGCTGTCGCTGCTCGATGAATTGCTCTCGCCACTGATGACCCCACTGCGCAATATTTTACCTACCGCAGGTCCGCTGGATTTTTCACCCATGGTGCTGATCTTGATGTTGTCCATTTTGCAGCAAGCGCTACCAAGCGCTTACAGTTTGGTCTAGGCCAATGCCCACCGGCAGCGCTTCCGTTGGCAGGATCACTCCCCAACACTTTCAGTGTGCGGAGCCTTTGACGCTGCAAAACGGCGCGGTGTTGCCAGCGTATGAGCTGGTTTATGAAACCTATGGCACCCTCAACGACAACAAGTCCAATGCGCTCCTAATTTGCCATGCGCTATCTGGACACCATCATGCCGCCGGGGTGCACTCTGACGATGACCCAAAACCCGGTTGGTGGGATGCCTGCATTGGCCCGGGCAAGGCCATGGATACCAATCGCTTCTTCGTCGTCAGCCTCAACAATCTTGGCGGCTGTCACGGCAGCACCGGACCGCGCAGCATCAATCCCGATACCGGCAAGATTTATGGCCCTGATTTCCCCAACGTGGTGGTGCGAGACTGGGTACGTTCTCAGGCAGCTCTGGCCGATCATCTTGGCATCGAAACCTTCGCTGCGGTCGTTGGTGGCAGTCTTGGCGGCATGCAGGCGCTACAGTGGGCTATTGATTATCCGCAGCGCGTTGGGGCCTGTGTGGCCATCGCATCCGCGGCGAAGCTCTCTGCGCAAAATATCGCCTTCAATGAAATCGCCCGCCAGGCCATTGGTAGCGATCAAGATTTTGCCGAGGGTCGCTATGTGGATGAGGGCATCAATCCAGACCGAGGGCTGGGCTTAGCACGCATGATCGGTCACGTTACCTACTTATCCGACGACGGCATGGGCACCAAGTTTGGTCGCGAAATTAAATCCGGTGATTTCGACGAAGGCGACGAGGTTGAGTTTCAAGTTGAGAGTTATCTGAACTATCAGGGGCAGGCATTCACGCGTTATTTTGACGCCAATACCTACTTACTCATGACCAAGGCACTCGATCACTTTGACCCAGCCAGGGATACCGATGGTGACCTGGTCGAAGCCTTTCGCAGCGCTACCTGCAAGTTTTTGATTTTGTCCTTCAGTTCGGACTGGCGATTTTCGGCTCAGCGCTCTCAAGAGATTGTCGATGCCTTAGTGAAGGCGAAAAAGAACGTGGCCAGTGCAGTGATCGAATCTGAGCACGGCCACGACTCGTTCTTGTTGCCCATCGAACGATATACAGCCGCCCTAGGCACGTTTTTAAACCGCTGTTTAGACGAGCGCTCGGGAACCTTGTCATGACCCTGCGTGGCGATCTGGCGCTGATTAGCCATCTGATCAATCCGCATGCGCGGGTGCTGGATTTAGGCTGCGGCACCGGCGAGCTGCTGGCCGCTCTGCAGGCTGAAAAAAACGTCAACGGTTATGGACTTGATCGAGACCCGGCAAACATACAGGTCTGTCTGAGCAAGGGTGTCAACGTCATTGAGCAGGATTTGGATGCTGGCATCAGCAATTTTGCCAACGATAATTTCGATATGGTCATCATGGCCGATGCACTGCAGGCGGTTAGAGACCCACGAGAACTGCTGCGGCAAATGCTGAGAATCGGCGAGGAATGTGTGGTGACCTTTCCCAACTTTGGTCATTGGCGCTGCCGTTTGCAGCTGGGTTTTAGAGGCCATATGCCTGTCTCAAAACATTTGCCCCACGACTGGCATAACACGCCAAATATCCACCTGTGTACGACCATGGACTTCGAAAAAATGTGCGCGGAAGAAAACATCAAGATCATTCAACGGCGGGTCGTCGATACGCGCTACCAAGAACATTGGGCGATTCAACTCGCCCCCAATTTAATGGCCAGTCACGCTTTTTATCGCCTTGGGAGACCCTCATGAGAACCATCACTTATCGTGCAACGGCGTGGTCCTTGGCGCTGCTGGCCTGCCTAACAGCGGCAGTGAGCCACGCCCAGCAAATGCAGCGTTTTGGCGAGTTTGAACTCCATTACATCGTCATACCAACGACAACCCTGCAGCCAGATATCGCTGCTCGGTACGACATTTCTCGGGGCAAGGACAAAGCCCTGTGCAATATTTCGGTGATCGACGCCAACGGCAAGGGCGTGTCAGCAGTGCTTGAGGGGTCCACGCAGAACTTGCTCGGCCAGCGCCAAGACCTTTCGTTTCGTGAGGTGGTCGATGGTGACGCCATTTACTACTTGGCCACCATTCGGCACGCCAACGAAGAAGTACACCGCATCAATATCGATGCGCGGGTGCAGGCAAGCTCTGGGGTCAAGGCGGCGAGCACGAACCTGAAGATCACACAAAAACTGTACTGGTCTGAGTAATGGATCTGGTGCTTGCCACGCGCAATCAAGGCAAGGTTGAGGAAATGCGGCCCATGCTCGCTGGGATCGGTTTCAACCTGATCAATCAAACCGATACTGATATCCCCAGCGCTGTCGAAGACGGTGCAACCTTTGTGGAAAACGCGCTGATTAAGGCACGCTCGGTGGCCGAGGCTACAGGCCTTCCCTGCATTGCAGACGACAGTGGCCTTGTCGTTCAGGCACTCCATGGAGCGCCAGGCATTTACAGCGCGCGCTACGCTGGCGAGGACGCATCGGATGCCGACAACAACCGCCGACTGCTCGAGGCATTGAGCGAGCAAACCGATCGCCGTGCGTTTTTTTTCTGCTGCATGGTTTTTCTAAGCTCGGCGCAGGATCCCACGCCCTTAATCGCGACGGCGCAGTGGCACGGCGAAATATTGCAGGCACCTCGCGGCGACGGCGGTTTTGGCTACGACCCATTGTTTTACTTGCCTGAACATGAACAAAGTGCCGCGCAGCTGCCGAAGGCAACCAAGAACACGATCAGTCATCGCGGACAGGCCTGCGCTAAACTCGTTGCAGCGCTCCATGTCCACGCAGACGCTTAGCGCATGATCGAAGTGCCCTCGGACACCAGCGCGCTTGGGCTCTATGTGCACTTTCCGTGGTGCATCAAGAAGTGTCCTTACTGCGATTTTAACTCTCACCCGCTCAAAGCAAGCACCGACCAAGAAGTGTATCTCGACGCCCTGCTGCGTGACTGGCACCAGCAGTATGAGTCCTTTGGTAAGGCGCGTATCGCACAGACCCATGGCGGACAGATCGCATCAATTTTTTTTGGTGGCGGTACCCCAAGTTTATTCAAACCCCAGCATCTGGCGCGCCTGCTTGAGGAGGTGCCCCACCAAGGCGCCGAGATCACCCTCGAGGTGAACCCCGGCACGGCGGAGTATCACCGCTTCGAGGATTACAAAGACGCCGGAATCAATCGGCTGTCGATTGGAGCCCAGAGCTTTTCCAATGCGCAGCTTGCGCGGCTCGGCCGGGTGCATCAGCAAGAAGAAACCGTCAGTGCCATGGCAAAGGCGAGGCAGGCGGGCTTTAGCAATATCAATCTGGACATTATGTGGGGACTGCCCGGCCAGAGTGTGGCGCAAGCGCTCGAGGATTTGCGGCAAGCTATCGAACTGCAGCCACAACACATGTCTTGGTATCAATTAACCATCGAGCCTAAAACCGAGTTTGCAGGCCGCCCCCCCATTTTGCCCGTCGACCGAGTACTACAAGAGATTGAGCAAGCTGGGCTGGCACTGCTCGCCGAGGCCGGCTTTCAGCGCTACGAGGTGTCGGCCTTTGCAAGACCCGGGTATGCATGCCAGCACAATCTCGTGTACTGGAGCTTTGGCGACTACATGGGCATCGGCGCAGGTGCCCACGGCAAAATCACTCAAGGGCCCAACATTTACCGTACCCAGCGACCCTCCCAGCCGCGCCTGTATCAACAGGACAGTCAGATCACCGAGCTAACGGCGATTCCGCAGACCCAACGTCCCATCGAATTCATGATGAACGCCCTGCGTTTGCTGGACGGCGTTACGCAGCAATCCTTTGCTGAGCGCACCCAACTGCCGTGGCAAACGGTCAGTCAGGTTTGGCAGGAGCTTGTCGACCTTGACTTGGTTCGCCACGACCGTTGCGCCACCACTGGCCTGGGACTGCGCTATTTGGATAGCGTGCTTGAGCGATTTCTCGACGCCTGACTAGTTGACGCGCTGATACTGCAGGTCGCGAATTTCGTGCCCAAGGCGCTCGCCGCGGGCTTCAAATTTCGTCACGTTGCGAACCTCATCAGCGACACTTGCAGGCGGCGTTTGAGTCGCTGCGCGAATATCGTCCTGCAGAAGTTCAAAGTCAGGATTTGCGGCGAAGTGTTCGACCATCCACTGGGCATAGGGTGCCCAGTCTGTAGCCAGCCTGACGATGCCAGCAGGTGTCAGTTTTTGCTGCAGCAACCGCAAAAACTCCGGTTGAATCAAACGCCGCTTGTGGTGGCGTTTTTTCGGCCAAGGGTCCGGAAAAAAAATACGCACTTCCGCCAAGCTGTCGTCGTCGACCTGCGCCAAGATTAGCTGCGCCGGTTGATCGACAAGACGCACGTTGGATAACTGATTTTTCGCCAAGCGCGACAGCATCGAACCAATACCCGGCTGGTAGAGCTCCACACCCAACAACCGCCAGTTGGGTTGCTGCTCGGCCCATGCGATAAGCTCTAAGCCCATGCCAAAACCAATCTCCATGCCGAGGGGGCGATGCTGCAGGTCCTCGGCCTGCCAGCGATATTGATCCGATAATGCTTGCAAAGCGCTGGCCTGAGCCTTGGTAAATCGGCCGCGCCGACGGATGTAGTTGAACGCTGTATCGAGGTCGTCGGTTGATGGTGATTGTGAATCGGACATCGCCGCGCTACCGGTCTCGCTCTTGAGCCGAATCCTTCGACCGCAGGATTGCCACGCAAAGGCATAGCCAACCTGCAATCAGGCTCAGCCCGCCCAGCGGGGTGATGGGCCCCAACCAAGCCACCTGCATCAGCACCAAGAGGTAAATACTGCCGCTAAATGCCAGCACACCCATCGAGAACAGCCAGCCAGCAACGCCAAGCAGGCGCGGCCCGCCAAAATGCCGCCACAAACCGGTGAAGAGCAGGACTAAGGCGTGGGACATTTGGTAAGTAACGGCGGTTTGCCAACTCGACAAGCTATCGTCGGGGATCACATCGCGAAGACCGTGGGCGGCAAAGGCCCCTAGCAAAACCGCGAGGAGGCCATAAAGGCCTCCCAACAACATGATCGCCTTGGCGGGCATGATGGTTTTACGAATGGCGTTGGGTAGTTTTCTTAGGCGCCTGCGATGGCCGTTTTGAGCTTGTTCATCGCATTTTTTTCGAGCTGCCGAATACGCTCGGCGGAGACACCGTATTCCTGTGCAAGCTCGTGCAGGGTTGATTTGTCATCGCTCAACCAGCGTTGCTGCAAAATATCCCGACTGCGCTCATCGAGTGCAGCAAGGCCAGAACTCAAGCGCAGGTGCATATCTTTGTCGCTGCTGGCATCTGCGACCAAGTCCGCAGGGTCTGGTGCCGCAGACGGCAGGTAATGTACCGGCGCCGTCGCAGCTTCGTCATCGCTGCCGTAACCATCAAAGGCCATATCGCTGGCGCTGAGGCGACTCTCCATGCGCGTCACTTCGACGCTGGGTACGCCCAATTCGTTCGCGATCGCATCGGTCTCTTCAACGCTTAGCCAGTTCGACGTTTTCTTCGCACCGCGCAAATTAAAGAAGAGTTTGCGCTGAGCCTTAGTCGTCGCCACTTTCACGATGCGCCAGTTACGCAAGATATACTCGTGCATCTCGGCCTTGATCCAGTGCACGGCGAAGGAAATCAAACGCACGCCGACGCTAGGATCGAAACGTTTCACCGCCTTCATCAGGCCAACATTGCCTTCTTGAATCAGGTCAGCTTGGGAAAGGCCGTAGCCTTTGTAGGAGCGCGCTAGGTGTACGACGAAGCGCAGGTGACACATGACCAATTCGCGCGCTGCATCTAGATCACCGTGATCTTGCAGTCTCTGAGCCAATGATTTTTCTTGTTCTGGGCTGAGAATGGGGAACTGACTGATCGTGCGCAGATAGGCGTCAAGATCGGCCCCAGGGGCCATGCTTGGCATCTTCATTACATCTGTTGTCATTGTTTAAAGCCTTCTCATGGGTTCGTTCAATCATTCCTACCGGCCAAAAAAACCGACCGATAGTGCTACCTGTGGTAACAACGGCAAAAATACTAGCACTCACAAAGAGGGAGTGCTAATTCAATTTATGACCAAGGATTCTCAGTGCGAGGCAAAAAACGCACAAAATGGAGCCTGACTGTTAAGTGGCGATCTGCGCCTCCAAACGTTGGCTTAGGGCGATCAGGGCGCCGCCAACCCCCAGCGACCAACCCGCCACCAGTACCGTAAGCACCATTTGCGGGGTAAACCCACCAAGCACCAGCGTGTTGCGATAGGAAATCAGCAGAGATTCCAGCGGCGCTTCAATTTCATTTAGGAATACCGCCATCAAAACGATGGCCATGATCCCACCACCAAGGCCATAGGCGGAACCAAAGTACAAAAACGGGCGACGTAGCTGAGATCGAGTTGCGCCAATGAGTGCCAGCACCCGCAGTTCGGCAAGGCGCGCGTCAATGGCAAGGCGAATGGCGGCAAAGGTGACTAGAACCGCCGCTACCAGCAGCATGGCCGATAGCGCGCTACCACCGCGATTGGCCAGCCTCGATAAGTCACGCAACCGCTCCAGCCATGTGGACTCAATAACCACCTCGTCAACCCCTGCCTGGGCCGCCAGCCGACGACTCAGAGTTTCCAGAGCCAGAAACGGTTGGGTGCTATCGAGCGCCACCGCAAAGGATGTGGGCAGCGGATTTGTTTCAACCTCGGCAATAGCCTGCTGCAAGAATTGCGAATCGGCGCTCTGGGCCAATAGTTCTTCCAGCGCTTGTTGTGGCGTCGTGGGTTGAACCGCTGCAACTGCCGGCTCGCGTTGCAGGGTCGCGGCCATATCGGCAATGGATTGCTCGGAAGCCTCAAGCGCCATATAGACCGTCAGACCGGTACTGCCCTGCCACTGCTGGCTTAGGCTGTGCACATTGCTCTGCAAAACCCAAAGCAAGCCCGGCAAGGCCAACGCGACGCCGATCATGAGCCAAACCAAGAGGCTGCTGACGATACGCTGGCTAATAAAGAGCGTGGTTTCCGACGCCACACGACGATGATCGGCCAACCAAGCGCGCGTGCGCCCGCCCTTGGGCTGCCACTTGCTCTGACTGCCCTTAGCGCCGTGCATGCTATCGGCTTTATTTGCGCTCATGCTTGTTCTGCCGCGGCGCTTGGTGCCTGAGTGTCTTGCACCAGCGCGCCTTGGGACAGATGTAAAATGCGACAGCCCTGATCCTTGATGAGATCAATATCGTGGCTGGCGACCAGTACCGTAGAGCCCAGATCTTTGAATTGATGAAACAGCGCCATAACCTGTCGTGACAAATAGGGATCTAAGTTCCCCGTGGGTTCATCGGCAAGAATAATCTGCGGCCTGTTCACCACCGCCCGAGCGATACCAACCCGCTGTTGCTCACCAGTCGACAAATGCCGGGGGTACAAGTGTCCACGGTCGCTGAGATCGACCGTTGCCAAGGCGCCTCGTACTCGCCGAGCAATCTCTTTCGCTGCCAGGTGGGTGACTCGCAACGGCAGCGCAACGTTGTCGAAGACCGTTCGATCATCAAGCAAATTATGATCCTGCAGCACGATGCCCAGTTGCCGCCGATACCACGGCAAGGCACCAGGTCCCAGCTGAGCGATGTCGCTGCCATCCACGACGACGCGACCACTGGTAGGCATTTGTGCGCCAATCAACAGTTTCAACAGGGTGCTCTTGCCGGCACCAGAATGGCCGGTCAAAAAGACCATGGAGCCTTGCTCAATGTCCAGCGACACATCGGATAACCCTTCGGAACCGTTATCGAACCGTCGAGTCACTCGCTGGAGCTGCAAAAACGACACGGTTAGGCAGGCTCCTCAGCTTGCAGCAGTGCAGACACAAAGGCCTCGGGTTCGAAGGTACGTAGATCTTCTATGCCTTCGCCGACGCCGATAAAGCGCACGGGGATACGCTGCGTACCAAAGGACTGGGACGCCAGCGCAAACAGCACACCGGCCTTCGCCGTGCCGTCTAATTTGGTCACCACTAAGCCTGTGAGCGGTATGGTTTCGTTGAACAGTTTGACCTGACTCAGCGCGTTTTGGCCAACACCGCCATCGAGCACTAAGATCACCTCGTGGGGGGCTTGCTCGTCTAAGCGCTTGACCACGCGCTGGATCTTGGCCAATTCATCCATCAGCTGGCTCTTGGCCTGCAGTCGGCCCGCCGTATCCACCAACAGTACATCTACACCCTTGGCATGGGCGCTTTGCACGGCGTCAAAGGCAACGGACGCGCTATCCGATCCCTGTGCTTGGGCGATGACGGGAATATCCTCGCGTTGTCCCCAGGACTGCAGCTGCTCTACCGCCGCCGCACGAAACGTGTCGCCAGCGGCCAACATCACGCTCAGACCTTGGTTTTTGAAACGCTTTGCTAACTTGCCGATGGTCGTGGTCTTACCGACACCGTTCACACCCACGAAGAAAATCACCTTGGGCAGTGCATCAGCCGCCCTAGGCTCAACCACCAAGGGCTGCGTCACACCTGCTAAACGCTGCACCAGTAGCTCTTCTAGCGCTTGGTACAGCGCACCCATGTTCGCCAACTCGCGGCGGCCCGCGCGCTCGGTAAGCTCGGTGATAATGGCCTGGGTCGTCTCCATGCCAACGTCGGTCATGAGCAACGCCGCCTCAAGATCTTCCAGGGCGGATTCATCGATCTCTTTCTCACCCAGCAGCAGGTTGCCAAGCCCTTGGGCAAGCTGCTCACGGGTTTTCGACAAGCCACTGCGAAGCCTGCCGAAAAAGCCATCGGCGGTGGCTGATGATTCACCAGAAGTGAGGGATTCGTTCTGCTCAGTCATGCTTGGATTCTCTTGCAAACACTACGAGGGATACTCATGGCTGCCCATCGTCTGCGGTGGATCGATTCTATAGCATTCGTTCTTCAGCTTAGCGCGCGGGTTACCTGCTTTGAAAAAAAAAGTTCGGCAAGGCAAAAGTCAGGAGGTACGTATCAACAGCGGCACTCTGCGAGGGCGCAAGCTGACCTTTCCCGACATAGAGGGCCTGCGCCCCACACTTGGGCGCACCCGGGAGACTCTGTTCAACTGGATACGTCCGACACTCCCTGATGCGCGGTGCCTTGATCTGTTCGCAGGCTCAGGGGTTCTTGGCCTGGAGGCAGCCTCCATTGGCGCCAGCGAGGTCGTGTTTGTAGAACATCACGGCGCGGCGGCCAAGCATATTGCCGCGGCGCTCGAGAGCTTTCATTTATTAACGCGGTGCAGCCTGCACAGTGACGATGCCCTGAGTTTTCTCAGCAGGCCTTTACCTTTAGCACCCTTCGACTTTGTTTTTATCGACCCACCATTTGCCAACACCCAGCTGCTGACAAATGCCGTCACCCTGCTGGTCGAACAAAACCTTGTGCAACAGGCGATGTATCTGGAATTCGAGCAACAGCAAGAGGCCGCCGTCGAGGCGCTGATGCAGCAACACGGGCTTAAGCAGCTAAGGTCAACAAAGGCCGGCAACACCCGAAGCTGGCTAATTGCGCCGAACCTAACGCAAGGTTAGCATCCGCTGACCTCGCAATAACGCGCTACGGATTGGTAAGGAAATCACGGCATGGCTGAACGCATCGTCGTCTATCCGGGTTCATTTAACCCGATCACTAACGGTCATACCGACCTTGTCGAGCGGGCATTAACGCTCTTTGATCATGTGGTGCTTGCCATCGGCACGTCAGCGCAAAAAGACCCCGCGGTGGCGCTGAAAGATCGTATGGAGCTTTGCCGTGAGGTGCTGGCGCCCTACGGTGATCGCGTATCTGTAGAGGGCTTCAACAGTTTGTTGGTGGACTTTGTGCGAGCGAAAAACACGCGCTTTGTGCTGCGCGGGCTGCGCACGGTGACAGATTTCGACTACGAGTTTCAGATGGCGGAGATGAATCGCTCCCTGGACCCGCAGCTTGAATACGTCTTCCTACCGACCTCTCGTGACTGCTCGTTCATCTCATCCACGCTGGTGCGAGAGATTTCAGCCTTGGGTGGCGATATCTCTCAGTTTGTCGATCCAGCCGTGATGGCAGCACTGGCCAAGGACTAACAGACTGGTCGCTTCCAGCCTGAGAATGTCTGACAGGTTGGGCAGTACACGGTACTGCGCTGGCCCAAAATCTGTAGCTTCAACTGTGCCTGACAAACATTGCAGGCCTCGCCTTGGCGGCCATACACATTGAGGCTTTGCTTGAAATAGCCCGGCTGGCCGTCAGACCCGACAAAGTCCCTAAGGGTTGTGCCGCCGACGTTTATGGCATTGGCCAAGATTTCTCGAATCGCCTCCGCGAGAAAGCGATAAGCCAGCCGACTTACTTTATAGGCCGGCGTAGACGGTCGGATACCGGCTCGAAAGAGTGATTCGGCAGCGTAGATGTTGCCCACGCCCACCACCACCTTACCGTCCATGATGTGATTCTTCACCGCCACCTTGCGCTTGCGCGAGGTGGCAAACAGATAGTCGCCGGAGAATTCATTACCCAGCGGTTCCGGCCCCAAATTCTTGAGCAACCAGTGTTGCGCACTGGGGTGTTCGACAAAGTGGAAACTGCCGAAGCGGCGAGGGTCGTTGTAACGCAGCCATTGGCCATGCTTGACCTCGATGTCGATATGATCGTGCAGCCGCGGTGCGTCATTAGGCGCCACCACACGCAAGCTGCCGGACATACCCAAGTGCACGATGAGCGCCCCGGTTGCTGTTTCAATCAAGATATATTTCGCGCGTCGAGCGACGCTTTTAACGACGCTACCCGACAGATGATCGGGTAGCTCTACCGGCCATCGAAGACGACTTTCGCGAACGTTGACTCGCGCAATCGTCTGGCCGCTGAGAAAGGGTTCGATTCCCCGTCGAGTCGTTTCGACTTCCGGGAGTTCAGGCATCTGCTACTTGATTTTGCCTTCTTTGTAGATCACATGCTTGCGCACAACAGGATCGTACTTTTTGATCTCCATTTTATCCGGCGTGTTCTTCTTGTTCTTGTCGGTGGTGTAGTAGTGGCCGGTACCGGCACTTGAAACCAACTTGATCTTATCTCGCATGATTTAGCTCCCTATATCTGTCGGCGAAGGCTGCGCGCAGTGAGGCGGTTAAACCTTATGCCCTGCAGCGCGGACGTCCTTTAGCACCTCGTCGATGCCTTTCTTATCGATAATGCGCATACCGTTCGATGAGACACGCAGCTTGACGTAACGCTTTTCTGACTCCACCCAAAAACGATGGGTGTGCAGATTCGGCAAAAAACGCCGACGGGTCTTGTTCATCGCGTGACTGACGTTGTTCCCAGCCATCGGACGCTTGCCTGTGACTTGGCATACTTTGGACATAACCGTAGTCCCAAAAAATTTGAGGCGCGTTTATACCAAAGTGGCCCTAGCAGGGCAACAAAGATCGGGCTGTGCTTACAGTAAACCTCGCAACTGCAGCGATACCCAAGTGTTAGCGCTCACCACCACATGATCGAGCAGTCGTATCTCTACCTGTTCGAGCAGGTCGTATAGCGAGCGAGTCAGGCCGATGTCTGCCTGACTGGGCTCTGCATTGCCAGACGGATGGTTGTGACAAACAATGAGCGCTGCCGCGTTCAATTCCAGCCCGCGTTTCAGCACTTCTCGCGCATGCACATGAGTGCGGTCAATGGAGCCACGGAACAAAATCTCGAAGGCAATGTGTTCGTTTTTGGCATTGAGAAACAAACAGCCAAAGGCCTCGTGACCCAGATGCCCGAGGCGCTTGCGCAAAAAGGTTGCCACTGCCGCAGGTTCGCCAAAGCTTTGCGAGCGCTTGAGCTGAGCTTCTGTTTCTCTCACGCTGAGCTCGTGGATCGCCTTCAAGCGCGCGGCCTTGGCAGGACCCACGCCACGTACCGCGATGAGTTGCTGGATGGGCGCAGACAGCAGTGCCTGTACACCGCCAAACTCTTTCAGTAACCGCTGGGACAGCAAGACCGCATTTTCGCCGGGTAAGCCGCTGCTCAAACACAGAGCGAGCAGTTCGGCCGTAGACATCTGTGCGGCCCCGTAACGAGCCAATCTGGCACGCGGTTGCTCGTCTTCTAACCAGTTAGCAATTACGCTGCTTGGTGCTTCGATGTTACCCTTGTCGCGCAGTTCATCGGGGTGTTTCGCAGTCATTCACTTTCCTTATTTAGGGTGAGTCTTGGGTAGGCGCTAACAACGTTGACCCGATGTCGCTTTTCTTTTTTTGCACCACACAGAGGTATGGGCGATGCCAGAAAATTCGGATCTGTCAGGCCAAAACATTCTGCTTGGTATTACCGGTGGCATTGCCGCCTACAAAACGCCAATGCTTGTGCGCCAACTCGTAGAAGCGGGTGCGAATATTCAGGTAGTGATGAGCGAAAATGCTCACCGCTTTGTGACGGCCACTACTCTTCAGGCGGTCAGCGGCACGCCTGTACGCGACGATTTGTGGGATCCGGCGGCAGAAGCCGCCATGGGCCATATTGAGTTGGCGCGCTGGGCAGATCAGATTCTTATTGCCCCTGCCACGGCCAATGCCATTGCACGCTTAGCCGCCGGGGAAGCGTCCAACCTGCTGTACACCCTATGCTTGGCCAGCGCTGCACCCATCAGCCTTGCCCCGGCGATGAACCAGCAGATGTTTCAGCATCCCGCCGTACAGCGGAATCTCGCCACGCTGACCGCCGATGGTTATCAAATAATCGGTCCAGATAGCGGGGATCAAGCCTGCGGGGATCAGGGCCCGGGACGTATGACAGAGCCGCAAGACTTGGTGCTCGCGTTGGCCGCTACGAGACAGTCTGCCCTCAGATCAAGCGGCGCTGCAGCAGGCGTGCTAGCCGGCCGCACCGTAATTGTCACCACCGGCCCTACCCGAGAGGCCATCGACCCGGTGCGCTACATCAGCAACCACAGCTCTGGCCTGCAGGGCTTAGCCGTCGCTAAAGCTGCGAGGCAGGCTGGCGCGCAGGTTGTTTTGATTGCAGGACCGGGGGTGAGCGATTCAGCTGCTGACATTCAGCGCATCGACGTAACCACTGCGCTGGACATGCACACCCAGGTACACGAGCACCTAGCCAGCGCGGATGTCTTCATTGGTGTTGCCGCTGTTGCGGACTATCGACCCGCAAACGCCGAGGCACAAAAAATCAAACGCCATTTGCAGGCCGATCAAGACGTTGGACTGTCGTTAGTGGAAAACCCGGACATCATTGCCAGCGTGGTTGCGGCAGGGCAGGCCAAGATCGTGATCGGTTTTGCCGCGGAAACCCATGACACTCTGCAACATGCGCGCGACAAGCGCGTGCGCAAGGGCCTCGACGCCATTGTGGTCAACGATGTGTCTGATCAAAGCATTGGTTTCAATAGCACGGACAATGCGGTGACGCTGATTCACGAGGGCGGCGAAATCAACCTTGGTAAGCAGCCAAAAACCGCCATAGGCGAGCAGCTCATAAAACAGCTTATTGAGCTCTTCGGCAAAAGGCTTTTTCGCGAAGAACTCTCTGACGACGAAGAATCGTCATAGAACACACTTTGGCAACAACTATGATTAGGTTTCAAACGCTATGACAGATACCGCCCCACCCGCTGACCTCGACGCTGGCATTTTTCGCGCCTACGACATCCGCGGCATCACCACGGAAAATCTGACCGAAGCCGTGGTGTATTGGATTGGCCGCAGCTTTGCTACCGCAGCGCTGGCTCAGCAACAAAGCACCGCGGTCGTTGGTCGAGACGGGCGCCTGTCGAGTCCCGGCCTTGAAGCCTCGCTCACCCGCGGCCTGTGCGACGGCGGCATGGATGTCATCAGTGTTGGGCTGGTACCAACACCGCTGCTGTACTTTGCGACTTACGAGCTGCAAACCGGTACCGGCATCATGATCACCGGCAGTCACAACCCACCCGAATACAATGGTCTGAAGATGATGATTGGCGGGGTGACGCTGGCCGAGGAACGCATACAGGCCCTGCTGCAGAACCTGCAAAACAATACCTTGAGCCAAGGCAGTGGCAGCGCATCCCAACAAGACATCGTCGCCGCATATACGCAAAAAATGCTGCCGGTTTGCAAACTGGATCGGCCATTGAATGTGGTCGTCGACTGCGGCAACGGGGTCGCTGGCGGTATTGCGCCGGATATCATCGAAGCCTTGGGCTGCACGGTGACACCGCTGTTTTGCGAGGTTGACGGTAACTTTCCGAATCATCACCCGGACCCGGCTGAACCAGAAAATCTGCAGGATCTCATCACCAAGGTGAAAGAGACCGGCGCCGACGTAGGCCTAGCATTCGATGGCGATGGCGACCGCTTAGGCGTGGTCACGCCTCAGGGAGAGATCATCTGGCCAGACAAGCTGATGATGTTTTTTGCAGAAGACATATGCCCTCGACATCTCGGCGAGACCATCATTTTCGACGTAAAGTGTAGCCGCTATCTGCCCAAGGTCATTCGCGAGGCAGGCGGTGAACCGCTGATGTGGAAAACCGGGCATTCCCATATCAAGGCCAAGATCAAAGAAACCCAGTCACCGCTGGCAGGTGAATTCAGTGGCCACCTGTGCATTGTTGAGCACTGGTATGGCTTTGATGACGCGATCTTCTCGGCGGGTCGACTGCTGCAGTTGCTCAGTCAAACCACCGCTACCGCCGATGCATGCTTTGCCAAGTATCCGGTCACCGTGACAACGCCTGAAATCAAAATTCAAACCAGCGAAGAACACAAATTCGCGGTCATGCAACAGCTGGCACAGGTGGGCGATTTCGGCAGCGGCGAGATCACCCTAATCGACGGCATCCGGGTGGACTTCGACAACGGTTGGGGGCTGATTCGTCCTTCTAACACGAGCCCAGTACTATCACTACGCTTTGAGGCGGACACCGAGGCGGATCTACAGCAGATTCAAACCCTCTTCCAAACCCAGCTACAAAGAGTAGACAGTTCATTGGCATTTTTATGAGCGTGCCAAGCGCCTGCATCCTAGGTGCAGGTTCATTTGAGATCGAAGGAGCATGGAGCGCGCTATGACCGCATCCAAGGACAACATCACCAGCCAGGTACTGACCGAAGCGCTGCCCTACATTCGCCGCTTTCATGGCACGACTGTGGTCATCAAATACGGCGGTAACGCCATGACCGAGGCTGCGCTCAAAGACAGCTTCGCTGCCGATGTCGTGCTGATGAAATTGGTGGGCATCAACGTCGTCGTCGTGCACGGCGGTGGGCCTCAAATCGGTGAGCTGTTGTCGCGCCTGAATATCGAATCGGAATTCGTTAACGGTATGCGTGTGACCGATTCCGCCACCATGGACGTGGTGCAAATGGTGCTCGGCGGGCTGGTCAATCCCGACATCGTCTCGCTCATCAATACGCATGGCGGTCGCGCAGTTGGCGTCACCGGCAAGGATGGCAACCTCATTCAGGCAGAAAAAATGCCCATGACCATCGCCTCGAACGATGCCGGTGCCAGCGCACCGGAGATTATTGATATCGGCCATGTTGGCAGTATTACTAACATTCAGGTGGACGTGCTCAACACCTTGGTACAGTCCGAGTTCATTCCGGTCATCGCGCCGGTGGGGGTCGGCAAAGACGGTGAGTCCTACAACATCAACGCTGACATTGTAGCCGGCGCCATTGCTGAGGCCCTGAACGCCGAGAAGCTGGTACTGCTCACCAACACCCCAGGCATTCTCGACGCAGACAACGCCACCCTCTCCTCACTGAATAAAGCCGAGGTTGAAGCGCTGATTGCCAACGGCACCATCAGCGAAGGCATGCTGCCTAAGGTGGAGTGCGCCTTGGATGCCGTGTCTGGTGGGGTCAACAGCGTCACCATTGTCGATGGTCGAGTGCCACATGCCCTGTTGCTCGAAGTCTTTACCGATTCCGGTGTCGGCACGCAAATTCTCAGCGCCCAGTCAGACCATGCCTAGAGCCAGCCGAAAACCTGAAATACTGCAGGCGCTGGCGCGCATGCTGGAGTCGAACCCCGGCGGCAAAATCACCACCGCGAAACTCGCTCAAGAGGTTGGTCTGTCTGAGGCCGCCCTGTATCGACACTTCCCCAGCAAGGCGAAGATGATCGAAGGCCTGATCGAATTCATCGAGGACACGTTGTTCTCGCGCATGTCGGTCATCGCCAAGGAGCCCCGCACTCACGAGGCTAAATGTCACGACATCGCGCTCTTGGTTTTAACCTTTGTGGAACGCAACCCAGGCTTTGCTCGACTCTTTGTCGGCGATGCACTACAGGGTGAAACCGATCGTCTGCGCGGTCGCATGCGACAGCTCCTGCATCGCATCGAAACACAGCTACGGACAATTTTACGCGAGCTAACCCTTGAGACGGATCCCTTGCCGGGTAACCAACCGACGATCTTAGCCAGAGTTTTGATGACCTTGGTAGAAGGCCAAATCGTTCAATTTGTGCGCAGTGACTTCAAACAAAGCCCGACTGCTGATTGGCAGGCGAGTTGGCTTGTTATCCGCAAAGGCGTATTCGGCGACGCAAACGAAACGACAGACGTAGCACCCAGCGAGTCTTAAAGGGCGCAGTACTGCTGGGTATAAGCACCCATGGCCTGCAAGGCTTCTGAATGAGCATCTATATGCTGTAGATAGTCAAGCACATCACTGACGTGAGCAATACTGACCACTGGTGACCCCAGCTCAAAGGCCAAACCCGCCACCGCAGTTTGACCCGCATCTGCCATGACTTCCGCACGGTCCAGCGCAATCACCACGCCCGCAATGTCAGCGTCCTCTGCGCGGATTAACGCCGCTGCACCGCGTATGGCCTTGCCTGAGGTGAGCACGTCATCGAGCATTAACACCCGACCTGCGACCGGTGCTCCCACCAGCAAGCCGCCCTCGCCATGGTCCTTGGCTTCCTTGCGGTTATAGGCTACCCCCACATCGACACCGCGTTCCGCGAGGGCCAGCGAGGTGGCAACGGCAATGGGAATGCCTTTGTAGGCGGGCCCGAAAATCAGGTCGAATTCAATACCCGACTGCAGCACCGCGTCAGCGTATGCAGCTCCAAGCCGCGCATAGGCCGCGCCGGAGGAGACCGAGCCGAGATTGAAGAAGTACGGGCTTTGGCGCCCAGAATTTAACGTGAACGTGCCAAACTTCAGCACATCTTGGCTGACGAGGAACTCGATAAAGTTCTGCTTGTCTGTCATGGAAGTTGCTCTCGATCTCTGCGCCGGGCATGGCCAGCATTCATTTGCCTAACGGTCTGCTGTCAGGTTGCTTGCTGTCAGGGCCGCCTGCTGCAACTGCAGCAGCTCTTCGGTGCCTTTTTCTGCCAACTCGATCAGCGACGCCAGTTCTGTTTTGGTAAAGGGCGCAGCTTCGCCAGTGCCCTGCAGCTCGATAAAACCATCACCAAGGCGCACCACATTCATATCCGTTTCAGCGTTCGAATCTTCGGCATAGTCGAGATCTAGTACTGGCGTGCCCTTATAGATCCCCACACTCACCGACGACACGAACCCGATCAAGGCGTCTGCGGCGGGAATCTTGCTAAGCGCATCAGCCAAGGCCACAGCGCCACCGGTAATGGATGCGGTACGCGTGCCACCATCTGCCTGAATCACATCGCAATCGATGCGTATGGTGCGTTCGCCAAGTTTTTTCATATCAACCATGGCGCGCAGAGACCGGCCAATAAGCCGCTGAATTTCTACTGTCCGCCCATTCTGTTTGCCTCGAGCCGCTTCGCGATCGTTACGGGTATTCGTCGCGCCGGGTAGCATGCCGTATTCTGCGGTGACCCATCCTTCGCCACGGCCGCGCAAAAACCCCGGCACTGAATTCTCTACCGAAGCGGTGCAAATCACCTTGGTATCGCCAAACTCCACCAGCACCGAACCCGCCGCATGCTTGGTGAACTGTCGGGTGAAGCGAATCTCTCTCAGCTCGTTGTTGGCTCGGCCGCTAGGTCGCATAGGGTCTTCCTTGTTTTCGCATACTTGTTGTTGCATGCCGCGTCGGTAAAAAGTCACTGCTGCTGGCAGCCGGGGAACGCTAAGTGAGTTCGCCGGATGACACAATAGATGCGCCGCAGATATTTGCGCAGGCAAGGCCTGAGCCACCCAGCGAATGCGTTAGTATGGCCGCTGCAACGATCATTTTTTGACGAGCACTTTTTTAGCGAAGTTTTTTTCACCGTGCTGGGGGCGCCATGAGTAATTTTTTTAGTATGACTGGCTTTGCCACGGTTGAGCATAAGTCACCGGAGTTTCTGTTGGTGTGGGAGCTGCGCACGGTCAACCAACGATTCTTAGAAACCACATTTCGGCTACCTGAGGCACTTAGGAGCATTGAACAGTCACTGCGTGACTCGGCAAGGCAGGCACTGACCCGCGGCAAGCTCGACGCCAGCCTTAAACTCGAATCTCAGGTGACCGACGGCACCTTGGCGGTGAACGAGTCCTTGCTTGAAGCGGTGCTGACCAGCGCTCAGGTGATTGCGCATAAAGCACCTCAAGCCACACCGCTATCGCAAAACGAGCTACTGGCTTGGCCGGGGGTGTTGAGTCAATCCGGCGCAGCCATAAACGATCTGGCCCAAGCCGCCACCGCACTCTTTGAGCAGGGCTTAGAACAACTCATCGCCGCCCGTGCTGAGGAGGGTAGCAAGCTGCAGTGCATTGTGCGGCGCGCGCTACACGAGGTAAGTGCCCAGCTTGAGCAACTCGAACCCCTCGCCCAGTCGCTACCCGCCTTGCAGCGCCAGAAACTACAGGAGCGCATTGACGAGCTGACGACGAAGATCGAGCCAGAGCGGCTCGCTCAAGAGGTGGTGCTGCTGGCGCAAAAGGCGGACATACGCGAGGAACTGGATCGACTGCGCATTCATGTCACTCAGAGTTTGGAACTGATCAATGGCCAAGGCCCCCACGGGCGTCGACTGGATTTCTTAACCCAAGAGCTTAATCGCGAAGCCAATACCTTGGGTGCAAAGTCGGTTTGCGCCGAGACCTCTGCCGCCTCGATTGAGCTAAAAGTGATCATTGAGCAAATCCGCGAACAGGTGCAAAACATGGAGTGAGCCCCTCAGCCGCTTGCCCGACCGCAGCGCTGCGACTGGGCATTGGGCGCCTACCTCGATTACACTGAACCCAACAATAATCTCACGCTCTCGTCGCCATTGATCTGGGTAAGAACTTGGGGATGGCGCCGACACGGAGCGCAACGGTGAGAAAGAAAAATACATAAGATCACTATGCATACTGGCAACCTTTTCCTCGTATCAGCGCCCTCAGGGGCGGGCAAAACGTCAATCGTCAATGCAGCACTCGCCGCCGATGCACAGCTTGTTGTTGCTGTCAGTCATACCACGCGGCCTGCACGAGGCGGTGAGGTAGACGGCAAAAACTACCACTTCGTCAGCGACGACGGATTTTCGCAAATGATCGACGATGCAGCGTTTCTCGAACACGCCAATGTGTTCGGTAAGCGCTACGGCACATCCAAGGCCGAGGTGGCCAACAAGCGCGAGCAAGGCCAAGACGTCATTCTGGAGATTGATTGGCAGGGCGCGCAGCAGGTTAGGCAGGCCATGCCTCAAGCCATCAGCATCTTTATTTTGCCACCCTCAGTCGAAGCTCTGGCGCAGCGCCTGACCTCGCGAGGTGAAGATACTCAGGAAAGCATCGCGAAACGGCTCAGCGAAGCCAAGCTCGACATGTCCCAAGCCAAGCACTTTGACTACTTAGTGGTTAATGAAGATTTCGATACCGCAGTGCAGGATTTTGTCGCCATCGTGCGCACCATGCGACTGCAAAAAGACGTGCAGCTGCAGCACCAGGCCGTGCAGACACTGGTGCATTTTGATGGATAAACCCCTGCGATCTTGTACTTATATAGGGCAGTATGTATTCTCGCTGCCCGTTTCAGGCACCTAATACGAGATTTTTCATGGCCCGAATTACCGTCGAAGATTGTTTAGATCATGTTGATAACCGATTTGACTTGGTCATGCTTGCGAGCCGGCGCGCCAGAGCGCTGCGCAACTACAATACCGAGGCGCTTGTCGATGAAGAAAACGACAAGCCAACGGTCATCGCACTGCGTGAGATTGCCAAGGGCGTCATGAGCCACGAACTGTTGGATAGCCAAGAAATCTCACCCGATGATGAAGAGGTCAATACAGACTTCAGCGTCTCAAACTTGAGCGCGGGCCCGCTGGGAGACGATGAGCCTGCAGCAGACTGAGGCTCACCAAGAGTCATACTTTGTCGCCCAGCTGGCGGCTGAGGCCAAACGACCTGATGTCGCGGCCCCAGCTACCATTGATTCTCTTGTCTCCAAGTTAACCTACCTAAAAGACGAGGAAATCGACCTCGTCAAAGCCGCCCACGACTACGCGCGCAAAGCCCACGAAGGACAAACTCGCCGTACTGGGCACGAGTACATTACCCACCCCATGGCCGTCGCCCAAATCTTGGCCGATATGAATATGGACCATCAGTCATTGATGGCCGCCTTACTCCACGACGTTATCGAAGACAGCGAAATTAGCCGGTCAGGCTTAAGTGAGCTGTTCGGTGCTTCTGTGGCTGATATGGTGGATGGCGTTTCCAAGCTAAGCAAAATATTCGCCAGCCGCGACGAAGCCCAAGCCGAGAATTTTCAGAAGATGGCCATGGCCATGGCCAAGGACATTCGCGTCATCATGGTCAAGATGGCCGATCGGCTGCACAACATGCGCACCATTGGGGTGATGTCTGATGCCCAGCGCAAGCGCATCGCCCGGGAGACCATTGAATTTTATGCCCCCATCGCCAACCGCCTTGGGGTGCAGATGATCAAAAGCGAACTGGAGGAGCTGGCCTTTCGTGCACTTTATCCGCTGCGATCCCAGCGCATCGCGCAGGCCGTGGTTGACGCGCGAGGCAACCGCAAGGCCATGGTGGACGAAGTGCAAACCGCCATTGCCGCTGCCTTGAATCGCGAAGGTATCGTGGCAGAGGTCATTGGCCGACAGAAAAACATCTACTCGATTTATCGCAAGATGAAGACCCAACATAAGTCTTTCGCGGAGATCATGGATGTCTTTGGTTTTCGCATCGTTGTGGATCAAGCGGATGCTTGTTATCGAGCGCTGGGAATCGTGCACGGCCTCTATAGCCCCTTGGTCGCGCGCTTCAAAGACTACATAGCGATTCCCAAGGTGAACGGTTACCAATCGTTGCATACTTCATTGATGGGCCCCCGAGGCGCACCGATAGAAGTACAAATTCGCACCAAGCAGCAGCACGCGGTTGCAGAAAACGGCATCGCCGGGCACTGGCTATATCGCTCCAATACAGAATTCGAATCCAGTCAACAACGCGCGCGCCGGTGGGTTTCGGATTTGATGGAGCTACAAAGTCGTGCAGGCAATCCCATGGAGTTTATCGAGAGCCTGAAGATCGACCTATTTCCGGACGAGGTTTATGTGTTCACGCCCAAGGGCAAGATCCTCGAACTGCCGCGTGGTGCCAGCCCAGTCGATTTCGCCTACTGCGTGCATACCGACATCGGCAACCACTGCATGAGCTGTCGTATCGACGGCCAACTGGCGCCCCTATCCCAGCAGCTACAAAGCGGCCAGCAAGTTGAGATCCTCACCGCATCAGACAGCACACCGAGCCCGGCATGGCTTAACTTTGCGGTGACCTCCAAGGCACGTTCCGCCATTCGCAGCGAACTGAAACAGCAGCAAGCAGGTCAATCCATCGCGCTGGGGCGCAAGCTGCTCAATCGCGTATTAGGCGCAGCAAATACCAGTATTAACGATTTGGATTTTCGACGCCTGCGTCGGGTCTTTTCTGAGCTTGGGGTACGCAAGCTTGATGAACTGCTGCAAAGCATCGGCAATGGCGACGTCTCCGCACACTTGGCTGCACAAAAACTACTTTTCGCCGACAACCCCGATTACCAAGCCATCGCCGTAGAAGGTGCCGGACCGGTGACCATCGCAGGGGGCGAAGGCCTGGTGGTCAGCTACGGCCGCTGCTGTTGCCCGATACCTGGGGATCATATTGTTGGCCACATGACGCCGGGCAAGGGCTTTGTCGTCCATGTTGAGACCTGCAAAAACCTCAAGGAAGTGCGTCGTCGCAGCGCGCACGAAATTACGCCAGCGCGTTGGACATCCCACGTTGAAGACGAATTTCAAACCATGCTGCGCGTCAACGTGAAGCGCCGCAAAGGCATCATGGCGGAGATCGCCGCTGAGATATCCTCCTGCGATGCCGGTATGGAGAGCATCAATATTGAGGAGCGCAGCGCCGACATCAGCACCGTTCACGTCGGGATCACCGTACGCAACCGCGACCATTTGGCCATGCTCATGCGGCGGCTACGGCGCAACGCGACAGTGATCAACGCGGTAAGACACTTCAGCTGATCGCTACTCACAACCGTTGTTAGGCAAGACGGCCCAGCACACCCACTATTCGAACTAAGGCAAAGCTACCCATGAGCGTTGAGCATTCGGCAGGCACAAGACAAACCATTTTGACATCCAAGGCACCCAATGCCATTGGCACATACTCCCAGGCGGTCAGAGTTGCGGCTGGCCAGCTGGTGTTCATCTCCGGACAAATCCCCCTAGTGCCCCATGCTGATCCGGCGCAAATGACCATGGTCAGCGACGATTTTGTCGAGCAGGCCCATCAGGTTTTCAAGAATTTGCGTTCGGTTGCCGAGGCGTCCGGGGGCACGCTCAACGACAGCACCAAGCTCACAATCTATCTCACCGATTTAGGCCAATTCGCAGCGGTCAACGAGATCATGGCGCAATACATGAGCGAGCCCTATCCGGCTCGTGCCGCGGTGCAGGTATCTGCGCTACCCAAGGGCGCACAAATTGAAATCGACGCCATCTTGGTCCTGAACTGATGGCTTTAATCACATTCGATAGACAATAGTCGCGACCGCAGCAGATGGCCGTCGATCCCGAAGGCAGCATCGCCCAGCTCAAGGGCATTGGTCCTAAGCTTCAGGAAACACTGGGGCGCTTGGGCATTTTTCGTTTGCTCGACCTGCTCATTCACCTGCCCGCCCGCTATCAAGATCGCTCACAGCTGACGCCCCTTGGAGAGCTACGGGCAGGCGACGATGCCTTTGTCGAAGGCGAAATTCTCGGCAGCAAAATCACTTTTGGCCGCAGTCGTGGCCTTGAGGTGCTCATCGGCGATGGTCAGCGAGAGCTGCGACTGCGATTTTTTCACTTCAACAAAGCCCAACAGCGCTCGCTTGCAGAAGGCAAACATATTCGCGCCTATGGCAGCGTCACCTTTATTGGCCGGCATCTGGCCATGGCGCACCCGGAATATCAGGTTTTCGACGCACCGCCCGGACCGCCCAAGCCAGAACTGATTCCCGTTTACCCAACCACTCAAGGCTTGGGCCAAGCCCGTCTGCGCAACCTTACCAAGGCGCTGCACCAGCTGGATTGGCCCAAGGCGCCGGGCACACCATTTACCAAGCTGC
>ERZ802822.72-NODE-72-length-74290-cov-9.441782_pt1 | contig 74290 bp, 78 predicted proteins | sample MGYA00345649_ERZ802822 | MGnify/ENA primary metagenome ERZ802822 (study PRJEB30503, sample SAMEA104212359) | marine metagenome | biome: Westerlies Biome; feature: [SRF] surface water layer (ENVO:00010504) within the epipelagic zone...; material: water... | reverse complement strand
GAATTTAAAATTCCTGTTACTACTGCTTTTGTTATTTGACCCGTGCCTATAAATCCAATTTTCATATTAATCTTTTAATATTAATCATTATTTTAACATATATTTTATTAAGATCGGTCGTTGCTTCTATTATCTCTTTAACGGTAATACTTCTTTCCATACTACCCTCACTAGGAGCTGCTGGATGGCTCGGATTTGAAGTGCAGCCACCTCTTATTACCGCCCCCATCATTATTTTAACAATCTCATTAACGCATGCAATTCATATGTTATCCATCGCATTAACAAATATGGCTGAGGGAATGACAAAAAATGATGCAATTATAGAAAGTTTAAAAATTAATTTTTCACCAATATTCCTAACAAGTTTTACAACTGCTGTTGGTATTGCTGGTATAAATTTTGGAGATATTCCAGCTTACAGTGAAATGGCAAATACTGTTGTAATTGGTGCAGCGATTGGTTTTATTTTAAGCGTTACTTTACTTCCTTCTATGTTCTCCTTACTTCCTATCACTGCAAGAAAAAGAAAGAGTTATGTGCTTCATATGCTAAAGAATTTAGGAGAATTAATATATAAATTTAAAAATAGTTTTATTCTTACTATTTCTGCTTTATGTATTGCTATCTTCAGCCTTATACCCAGTTTAACTTTTGATGACTTCTTTGGATCTTATTTTGATAGAGTTCCAGCCTGGCTTGAGGTTAAAAATGTAGTCGATCCAGAGTTTGGAAGTTCTTTTTATATATTTTCTGATATTAAAACAAACGAGACAGATGGCATTACTGATCCTGAATATCTAAAGAAGCTAGACGAATTTGAAAGTTGGCTAATAACACAGGATGAGGTATCTGATGTTTCTACTATTTCTGATGTCATTAAAACTTTACATAAAAACATGAATGGTGGTTTCGATGAATATTACAAAATTCCTGATGATAAGGCTTTAATAGCTCAATACTTATTGCTATATGAATTTTCAGTGCCATACGGAATGGACTTAAAAAATCAAATGACTGCTGATAAATCGGACTCCAGAATGTTAATAAGGTCTAACAACAATACCTCTATGGAAGCTGTTGCATTTAAAAAGAGAGTAGACCAGTGGCTTGATGAGAATATTTCACCATATAATACAAATGGAGTCGCAGGTATTCCTATAATGATGCCACATCTCTTTGTCGAGAATACTAGAGGCTTGGTAATAGGTTTGCTTATATCTTTTTCATTTATAATTTTGGTAGTTGGCTCAGCTCTTAGAAGTGTAAGATATGGAATAATTAGTATAGTACCAAACATAATTCCATTCATTGTGGGTTTTGGGCTTTTAGCTTTAGTTGCTGATATGGTTACAGCAGCCCACCAGTTTGCAGTTCTTATATCAATCGGTCTAGTTGTCGATGCAACAATACATTTTTTATCAAAATATAAAAAAGCACTCGCGATGGATTTAACACCAAAGGATGCTATACAATATTGTTTTAGATATGTTGGTTATCCAATTATTGTGGCATCAGTTTGCCTGTTCTCAGGATTCCTGTTCTTAACTCAATCAATGTTTTATTATAATTTTATAATTGGTGGAATGTGCGCTTTAATAATTATGATTGCACTATTAATAGATTTATTACTATTACCTGCTTTACTTTTAATTTTTGGGAAAAAAGTTTAATATAACTTCTTATGAGATACTTTAAGATAATATTTATAATATACGTTCTCTTCCCCCTTTCGCTTCAAGCTGAAACTGCTGAAGAGTTGGGACTAAGAATTGCCAAAGCATCATATGATAATGGAAGAGGATTTACGGATATGACATCTGACCAGCTTATGATACTTATTGACCCTCAAGGAAAAGAAGTGACAAGAGAAATATCTGGTAAAACGCTTGAAAATTTAGATCCAAATGATGGTGATAAAAGTATAACATATTTTAAAACACCTAAAGATGTTCAGGGTACTGTGATGCTATCACATACCCATATCAATGATGACGATGATCAATGGCTTTATTTGCCAGCCTTGGGTCGAGTAAAAAGAATTTCATCAAGCAACAAATCTGGGGCTTTCATGGGGAGCGAAGTTGCATTTGAGGATTTTTCTGGGACAGATTATAGAAAGTACAGTTGGAAATATCTAGGTGAAGAGACTAAAAATGATGAAAGTTTCTATATTTTAGAGTCTTTTCCTCTTTATGAAAATTCTGGATATTCTAAACGGATATCACTTACGGATTCTTTAAACAGAACGAGACAAGTTGATTTTTTTGACAGAAAAGGTGAGCTTTTAAAGACATTATATTTAGAGGACTATGTACTTTACAAAGACGAAATATGGATGGCCAATACGATGCGAGTTGAGAATGTTCAAAACAAAAATAAGACAATATTTAAATGGGTGAATAGAGAACTTGATATTGGTATTAATAAAAAAGATTTTGATAAATCAAGCCTTATGCGATTAGTTGACTAATTGTGTTCAGTTATATTTTTATTTCTCCTCTTTACATTTTATTATTATATCTTCTTTTATTTCAAACAGCATCAGCATTTGATTATAGGGCATATGGCTATATACAACCTGAAAATACATTTTTTTTGAATGGAGATGGCAAACATAATCAACCAAAGAATAATCTGTCTGTCTATACACAAGGTACTTTTATTTCTTACATACAAGATGATAATGCAAAAATAACTGTAAATGGCATTGGACGCTACGATGAGAATGACAAAGAACGTACTTACTACGATTTTCAAAAACTTAAATACGAATATTATTATGATGATTTTATATTTAAAATTGGAAATGAATTAGTTTTTTGGGGAGTGAATGAAAGCTTCAGTATTGTTGATATCATTAATCAATCTAATTTGGCTGAAGATATTTCTGGAACAAAAAAGCTTGGACAGCCAATGGCTTCAATTTCATATAACAAAGACTATGGGATATTCGATATATACGTAATGCCATATTTTAGAGAGAGACCTTTTTCTGGAAAAAAAGGTCGTCCGAGACTTACATTTGAAGTAGATAAAAATTCAATTACCTATGAGTCGTCATCAAAGAAAAATAAAATAGATTTTGCTTTAAGGTACTCTACAGTTTTAGATGATTTCGATATTGGTATTTCACACTTCTACGGAAACAATAGAACACCTAAATTAAGTCCTAATCTTGCAACTTTAAAGTTTGACTCTCACTATTCCATATTGTCCCAAACAGGGCTCGATATACAAGCAACTAAAGGTCCGTGGCTATACAAGCTTGAGACTATTAGTGCCAAAGATGGGAGTGAGAGACATTTGAGTACTGCCGGTGGAATAGAATATACATATTATGGAATTCGTAACACACCGAGTGACCTTGGGGTAATTGTAGAATATGCATTCGATGACAGAAATGATAATCCTTTTAATAACGAAGGTATTATTGGCTTAAGATGGAGCGTAAATGATATAAAATCTTCTAGTCTACTGGCAGGTTATTTATTTGATATGAGAGGTAACTCAAATCGCTTTCAGGTTGAGTTTGAACAAAGAGTTACAGATGACTTAAAGCTATTTTTAGATTTATCATTAAACGGCAGTATTGATGACGCTGATTTTACTTATCAATTCAAAGAAGACTCAAGTGTAACTTTAAAACTTGCCAAGTATTTCTAAATTCTAACTTCTGAACTTTGGATTTTATTATACATATTGCGATCTAAATCTACATATGTTGAGTCAGGTCCAGACGCAAAATAAAGTGGGTCATTAATTTTATTGGGGTCAAATCCTTCTTCGACTAGATCTGTCTTTTTATATTTAAATGTTCCTGTCTTTTCTATCTCAGGACTTATACGAATAAACACAGGCACACTATAAGCTGGCAATTGTTCGGATAAATATTGATAGAGCTCGTCTAATTTAAATTCACTATTTACAACAAGAGATGCCATACCCGCTCTACCATCTTGATTGGGAACCTCCACACCATAAACATTAACTTCATCGATTCCTCTAAATGATGAAATTGCCTCGCTCACTTCATTAGTTGATACATTTTCAGATTTCCACCTAAAGGTATCCCCAATGCGATCTACAAAATAAAAATAACCTTGCTTGTCTTTCTTTAATAAATCACCTGTAGAAAACCAACGATCACCTTTTTCAAAAACATCCTCAAGAATTTTTTTCTTTGTAGCTTCTTTATCTGTATACCCTTCAAATTTTCCAGTGAATTTATCATCATTTGGAATGAAGCCAATTGCTTCACCAGCCTCATCATTTTCACACTCGATACAGAACCCATCTTCATTTCTAATTACAACTTCATTTTCAACATCAAATTTAACAATTTTGGTCGGTAAAATTCCCTTTAAATATGGAGGAATTCTTCCAATTGAACCGAATTCACTGTCCACATTTGTTAAAGATACATTTCCCTCCGAGGAACCGTAAAACTCTATAATTTTATTAATACCAAACCTTTCTTGCACTACTTTCCAGACCTCTGGCCTCAATCCATTTCCATATATTCCTCTGATCTTATGTTTTTTTTCATAATCGTTTTCTTTTCCAGCCACCAAATATCTGAATAGTTCACCAATGTAAGTGATTACTGTGACTTCATACTTTACACAATCCTCCCAGAACTTCTCAACTGAAAATTTCTTTCTAAGCACAACAGTACCACCTGTACAAAAAGTTGAACCTATGCCAACTACACCTCCAGTTGCATGATACAATGGAAGAACCATGTACGTTTTATCTGTAGGTTTCATTTGAAGTGAAAACATTTGTAATCCGCATCCAACTAAAAACTTTTGATGGCTAAAATTTGAGGCCTTTGGCATGCCTGTCGTACCACTTGTATAAATATAGAAAAGGGATTGGCTATTTGATAAATTTTCTCTCACAGAATTATCTGGTCTAATTTTTCCTTCCTCATTAAAGCTATTAGACAGTGACTCATAGCCTTGAACTTCTTTACCAGCTACGTAAACATCTAAATCATCCTCGATATAGCTTTGCGCTGATGAAAGATTTTCCATCAAGTCAGAACTTATAATAAGACTTTTACTTTACGATTTTTTAATACAATGAGCTAAAGACTTACTTTTAATATTGTTGTTTAAACAAGCAACAGTAACCCCAATTTTTGCTAAGCCAAACCAAGTAAAAATATACTCTGGCTTATTTTCCATTAATAAAGAAATTGCATCACCAGTTTTGTATCCTTTGCTAATTGCCCAGTTAGCAATTTGATTAGCCTCATCATCCATCTGGCGGTACGTATATTTTTTTTCCTCAAATTCTATTGCAATGCTATCTGGAGATTTATCTACCTGCTCCTCCATGATATCTGCCACAGTTGTTGATTTTTTTTTATCAAACTTTCTAGAACGTCCAACAAGTTGTAAGAAAAATTTAAAATAACTATACTCTCTAGATACTGTATTTAAAATGCCCATTTAAATTCCTAAACTTTCTGAATATTTCATTATTGTTTTTGTTTTTGGCCCAAAATCAAATGAAATTTTATCAATTTTGGTTACCGGTCTTACCCCAAGAATACTATTTGTTAAGAATACTTCACTTATTCTTTTTAGATTATTCAATGATATGCTCTTTACTGCAACCTTTTTCTTTTTCAAAAGCAGCTTTCTGACAGTGCCGTCTAGAGCTCCATCTTTTAGGGGAGGTGTAAAAATTTTGTTATTTTCAACAAAATAGATGTTTGAACTAGAACAGCAGCATATTTTATTTTTTTCATTTAAGAATAATGCATCATCAAATTTTTCTTTTTTTGAAATATGTTTTGCAACAATATTTTCAAAATAATTGCTCGTCTTATTTTGTGACAATATTGAATTACTTAAGCGTTTTATATCTGAAGTTTTAATTCTTATCTTTGGTATAGTCTTGTTGGTGGCTAGGTTTGAAAGAGTAATTAGAAAAGTGCACGCATGATCATTATTAAAATCAAGCCCTCGAGCCTTCGATACTCCCCTTGAAAGCGTTAATCTAATGGCCACACGCCTTGTGTCTATTTTATTTTTTTTTACTAACTTATAAATTATATCTTCAAGCTTTTTTTTTGAGATGAAGAAATTGAAGTAATTGTTTTTGATTGATTTAATGAATCTTTCATAATGGTAGTTAAATAAAATGATTTTTTGATTATTAAAAAGAATTGTTTCAAATATAGCATCTCCTAATAGGAAGCCTCTATCCCTAACATCAATTAGAATATTTTTATTATTTGAAAATTTATTATTAAAGTAAATTATCATTCTACACGTTGTACTTTATGTGACGCGTTGTTTCTTGCTGTTCTATTTATATTAACTAGGTTTTCTACTTTTTCATTTAGCTCTATAAATTCGTTTAGTGGATCTGAATCAGAGACAATTCCTCCTCCAGAATTAAGGTAAGCTCTTTTTTTATTTACAGTTACTGTTCTTATAGGAATATTAAAATCAGAATAACCAGAGAATGATGCATATCCAATAGCACCACAATAGACGCCTCTATTACTATCTTCTAGTTCAGAAATTATCTGCATTGCTCTAATTTTTGGAGCTCCTGTAACTGATCCTCCAGGCATACAAAAATTCAAAATATCAAATATATCACTTCCCTTTTTTATATTTCCTTCAATATCTGAGACTAAATGATGAACATTATTATAGGTTTCTACTTCTGCAAGTCTCGTAACTTTTACTGAACCTGGTTTACAAGCTTGAGAAATATCATTTCTTAATACATCAACAATCATAAGATTTTCTGCATTATCTTTTTCACTTGCTTTTAAAGTGGCAACCAATTTTCTGTCTTCTAATTCACTTTGTCCCCTTTTAATTGTGCCCTTGATTGGCGACACCTTGATTTTGTTACCCTCAAGTCTTAGAAATCTTTCTGGCGAATAAGATAATATTGTAAAATTTGAATTTTTAATAAAACAGGAAAAAGGTGTTTCTGTATTTTCTCTGTACTTTAAATAATATTGAACAGATTTAAAATCATTAGGTATTTTTGACAAAAATCTTTGTGTTATATTAGCTTGGAAGATGTCTCCATCTTTAATGTATTTAAGAACTTTTTTTATTTTTGAAATATATTTTTTCTTTGTAAAATCTTTCTTCCAATTAAATCCTTTTAATTTTACTTTAGCGTTATTTAATCTTGGAATTGAATATAAATTTTTAGCTTTTTGTAAGCGTACTTCATGATTTACTTTATTTTTAATCTCATTATTAAGATTGCACGAAAATAAAAATGCTTTCTTAAATTTATTATCAAAGGCAAAAACAATATCAAATAATCCTAAATAGATATTAGGAACAATCTTTTCATTTTTTTTATTATTTCTTATTTTTTCATTAATTAAACCAGATTCATACGATACATATCCGGCATAACCACATTGAAAATGCGGTAAGCTTCTTATTTTTTTAAAATTGACTTTTGATAATATATTTCTTGCTTTTATAAATTCTTTCGATGAGAAATTTATATTTTTCTTATTTATTTTAATGGAGTCTATCGGATCAAACGCAATATATGAATATCTATTATTTTTTGAAATAGTATTATTCGCACTATCTAAAAAAATAAGATTATTCTGATCTTGAAATCTTAATAGTGCATCCTGAGGATTTATGTAATCAAGTTTTTCTGTTTTAATTTTAATTCTTTTCATAGTTTTTGTTTGGTAGGGATATCCGGAGTCGAACCGGAACGCCCGAAGGCACCAGATTTTGAGTCTGGCGCGTCTACCAATTCCGCCATATCCCCATTTTACAAATTATTCTTTAAACCATTATTATAATCAATAAGAGCCTAAAATTATTATGTATGCTAATATATGTATATTACCATAAATTATGTTAAACTCTATTTATCAAAAATTTAAGCTATATTTCGTCTCTAAAACTTTACAGTTCTCTAATAGTCCGTTCGCGTATCCTTTTCTATTTGTAATTTGCTTAACAGAAGCAATTATATTTCCATTACCTCAAGAAATTATTATGATTCCAATGATGGCAGTCAATAAAGCCAGGGTTTATATGATTGCATTCATTTGCCTTACTGGCTCTTTAGCGGGTGCTGTTATTGCTTATTTCATAGGACTGTTTCTATTTGAAAGCATTGGGATACTTATACTTGAAACCCTACACATGAATGACGCTTTCTATAATTTTGTGAACGATATTGAACAATATGGGTTTTTATATGTGTTTATTGGGGGCTTTACTCCTTTACCTTTTAAAGTTGTAACTTTATCAAGCGGCTTTCTAAATATTAATTTTTTAATATTTATTCTTGCTTGTGTTTTATCAAGATCAATAAGGTTTTTTTTAATTGGTTTCTTAATTAAATCGTACGGTGAGCAAGTAATGCGTGAATTTGAGAAAAGATTAACTCTTTATTCAATTTTTTTTATAATAATAATATTATTAATTTTATTTTATATAAGCTCTTGATTAAATTATGAACTCTATAAATATAAACCTATCCATCTCATTAATTGTATTGATTATAGTTTTTATTCTTGAATATATTTTCAAATTAATTCCGTGTGATATGTGCTTAGTCGAAAGATACCCTTACTACGCTCTTATTTTATTAAGTATTATCGCAATGTATTTAGTAAGAATAGAAAAAGCAAAATTAAGAAAAATAATTGATTATGTCTCAATCTCAACAATTTTATTTGGCTTCATTTACACTCTAAGGCATGTTGGCGTTGAAAGAGGCATTATTAAACTAAGTACTGAATGCTCAGGTGCGCTAATTAATACGTCAGATAAGTCAGCATTGCTTGAGGAACTGAATCAGGCTGCATTAGTAAGATGCGATGAGGCAACTTATTTATTTAACTTTATATCAATTGCAGAATCTAACTTGATTTTGATGACTTTTCTCTTATTTATAAATATATATTTTTTGGTAAAAAAGTGATGAATGCAAAAAGAAAAATTTTAGAGAAAATTGTTAGAGTTGATCAAGCTGGTGAGGTAGGTGCTCAACAAATTTATGAAGGCCAAAAATTAGTATTTAAGACTTTAAAAAATAAAAAAGACTTCGATCAAATTTCTCGAATGGCAGGTGAAGAAAAAGAGCATCTCGACTACTTTAATGAACTTGCAAAAAAAGAGTCTATTAAACCTACTAAATTATCAAACTTATTTGGAGTTGGTGCTTTTGCAATGGGCATTGGTACCGCCCTCTTGGGTCGAAAAGCTGCATATGTTTGTACAGAGGCAGTAGAAGAAGTTATTGAGGCCCATTATCAAAAACAAATAGATGAACTAGAAGGTATTCACGATGATGTAAGAGAAAAAATAATTAAATTCCAAGAAGATGAAGTAGAACATAAGAATACGGCCATTAACCAGGGTTCTCAACAAACATTTGGTTATAGCATTTTGAGAAAAACAATTAACGAGACTACTAAGCTTGCAATCTTTATGGCAGAGAGATACTAGTTATTTTTCTAGTTGTATATCCCAGTATAGAAAATCCATCCAACTTTCATGAAGAAAATTTGGTGGGAATGATCTTCCACATTTGTCTAAATCAGCCATTGTTGGAACCTTCGGATAATTCTTCGGCTTCATGCCCGAGTGTTTGAGAAGTTTACCGCCTTTTTTTACATTACACATTGAACATGCAGTTACAATATTTTCCCATGTTGTTTCTCCCCCGTGTGCTCTAGGCAATAAATGGTCGAATGTTAAATCTTTTTTCGAACCACAGTATTGGCAACTAAACTTGTCTCTTAAAAAGACATTGAATCTTGAAAAAATAGGATTTCGAGTTGGCTTAATATAAGTCTTTAAACTTATCACGCTTGGCAAATACATCTGGAAGCTTGGACTGCTAATTTCACGGGTGTAATTAGAAACAATATTTACTCTTCCTAAAATTACTGCTTTTACACTATCTTGCCAACACCACAGGGAGAGAGGATAATGACTTAATGGACGAAAGTCAGAATTCAATACTAGAGCAGGACATTTTTCTAATGGCACACGAACAGTCATACAAATATAATATATGCATATGCATCTAAAATTCAAAAAAATTTTGTGTGAAATTAATTTGAAAATTTTTCAGTTATGAAGTCTATGGCAATTGAAAGTCCGTCTTGGGCAATTGAATGTGGAGTATTTGGTGAAATGTGGGCTTTTACATCTAAACCAAGCCCATTTAATTTTTTTTCAGCTTCAATTGTATCTTGGTAAGGCACCATTGGGTCAGCGTCGCCATGTATGAGATAAATGGGAGGCTTAGACTTTAACTCTTTATCCAACAATTCTGGTGCAATTAATCTACCTGAAAATCCTACAATTGCCCTTATTGGCTTTGGTCTCCTTAGACCAACGTGAAGGCTCATCATAGTTCCCTGACTAAAGCCAACAAGGGCTAAATCTTGATCAGTTAGATTGTAATGCTCAAGTTGCTCATCAATAAACTTACTAAGTGTATCGGCAGCGGTTAAAACACCTTTCCAAATTGTAGCAGGATCTCCCGATTGAAAATCAAACCACTGATAACCCATAGGATTCATGCCGCATTTCTCTGGTGCATTAGGAGATAAGAAAACTGCATCTGGGAGCGTTGGCTGAAAATAATTGGCTAAGCTAATTAAATCATTTCCATCTGCACCATATCCATGACAAAAAATCACAATTTTTTTTGGGTTCTGTGAGTTAGCTGCTTCAATAACGGGGCCATTAAGAATTGACATTAGGAAACTCTTTTCTCAACAATTCCGACAATATCACTCATAATATCTTTGAGCTGATAGTTTTTTGGTGTGTATACTGCTTCGACTCCATTGTTGATTAATAGTTTTTCATCTTCGGTCGGAATGATCCCTCCAACAATTACTGGTATGTCATCTATTTTATTTTTTTTCATTTCATTCATAATTTCTCCAACAAGTTGGACATGTGACCCGGAAAGAATAGAGAGACCAATAATATGAACATCTTCTTCAACTGATGATTTAACTATTTGTTCAGGTGTAAGCCTTATTCCCTCATATAAAACATCCATGCCACAATCACTAGCGCTCACAGCTATTTGTTCAGCACCACTCGAGTGACCATCAAGACCTGGCTTACCAACGAGGAACTTAATGCGTCTACCGATTTTATCTGATATGTCCTCAACTCTTTTTCTAATTGCACTGTAATCATCATTGTTGGTTGGCTGTATATTGCTTATACCTGTTGGTGCTTTAAATTCTCCAAAAACATCTCTTAATACCGCAGACCATTCACCTGTTGTAACTCCAGCTTTGGCAGCAGCTATAGATGGTTCCATCATATTGCTTCCATTATTTGCCGCATCAATCAGATCTTTTAATGCTTTATCTGCGGCCCCCTGGTCTCTATTTTTTCTCCATTGTTGAATAGCATTCACTTGTTCACTTTCAATTTTGGGGTCTATTGTCTCTATTCCTCCATCAGAAGAAGTCAAAGGTGACTCTTCCGTTTCTATAAAATCATTAACACCAACAACAATTTGTTCTTTGCTATTTATTTTTCTCAATCTTTCTTTTTGTGAATTAACAAGTTCTTGTTTCAAATAACCACTTTCAACTGCCTTAACAGCACCTCCTATCGACAATATATGATTAAATTCTTCATATGCCGCTTCCTCAAGTGCTTTAACTTTTTCATCTACAACTTTTGAGCCATTAAATATATCTTCAAAATGCAGCAAGTCTGTTTCAAAGGCTACAATTTGCTGAAGCCTCAAAGACCACTGTTGATCCCACGGCCTTGGCAAACCCATTGCTTCATTCCATGCAGGCAATTGAACAGCCCTAGCTCTTGCATCTTTTGACAGAACAACGCCAAGCATTTCGATCAAAATTCTATAAACATTATTTTCTGGTTGCTGCTCGGTTAATCCGAGACTATTAACTTGCATACCGTATCTGAATCTTCTGTTTTTTGCGTCTTTAACTTTATATCGTTCCTTAGTAATTCGATCCCATAAAGAAACAAAAGCCCTCATCTTACACATTTCAGTAATAAACTTAATTCCAGAGTTAACAAAAAAACTTATCCTACCGACAACATTCTCAAATTCTTCATCGGTTAATGTTTTGGAAGACTGCACTTTATCAAGATATGCAACTGCAATTGAAAGTCCAAAAGCAAGCTCCTGCTCAGGTGTTGCTCCTACTTCAACTAGATGATAGGGACAAACGTTAATTGGATTCCAGTTAGGCATTTCTTTAAATGTAAAAGTAATGACATCAGAAATAATTCTTAAACTCGGGTCTGGAGGTAGAATATAAGTGCCTCTCGATAAATACTCTTTTAGTACATCATTTTGAGTTGTGCCTCTAAGCTTGCTTCTTTCAATGCCTTGCTCATCAGCTACCGCTATATACAAACTAAGTAACCATGCAGCAGTTGCATTGATAGTCATTGAAGTGTTCATTTTATCTAAAGGGATTTGATTAAACAAAGACCTCATATCCCCAATGTGTGAAATTGGAACTCCTACCTTGCCTACTTCGCCTTTTGATAATATGTGATCGCTATCATAGCCAGTTTGTGTTGGCAGATCAAAAGCTACAGATATACCGGTTTGACCCTTTGAAAGGTTCTTAAGATATAGTTCATTTGACTTTTTGGCAGACGAATGTCCTGCATAAGTTCGTATAAGCCAAGGTTTATCCATTGTTTTTTAACGTTTTTTTTGTGAATAATTAAATCGTTTTCACTAAAATGTATATACTAATCTATTTTAAATGGCTATAAACCTAGAAAAAAGAAACATTAGATTTATATAATTTACACCACAGGAGCTAATTTATGACGACTGAAGAAAAAGATATTTATGCAATCGGTGAGGTCCCGCCTCTTGGATACATCCCAAAAAAAATGCACGCATGGGTTATTAGAAGAGACCGTCATGGCAATCCCATGAAGTCATTTCAGGAAGAAGAATTTGATATACCTGAAGTTGGATCCAACGATGTATTAATTTTTGTTATGGCCGCTGGTGTTAATTATAATGGAGTTTGGGCAGGTTTAGGTAAGCCTGTATCTACTTTGGACATGACTAAAAAAGATTATCACATTGCAGGTTCAGATTGTTCAGGAATAGTTTGGAAAGTTGGCTCTGGAGTCAAAAAGTGGAAAGTAGGAGATGAAGTAATTATTCATGGAATGCAATGGGATCATGAAGATGCTGAAGTTAACGGTGGTGAACCAATGGTTTCAAAAACAAACAAAGTGTTTGGTTACGAAACGGCCGACGGGACTTTTGCACAATTTACATCTGTTCAAGCTCATCAGGTCTTGCGTAAACCACCAAACCTGTCTTGGGAAGAAAGTGGTTGTTACATGTTAACGCTTGCCACAGCGTATAGAATGCTTTTTGGTCATGCGCCTAACGAATTAAAACCTGGAGAGTTTGTTTTAATATGGGGGGCGTCAGGTGGTCTTGGAAGTATGGCGGTTCAACTTGCAAAAATTGTTGGAGCAAAACCTATTGGTATTATCTCGGACAACTCAAAAATTGATTATGTAAAAAGTCTTGGAGCTGTGGGAGTACTAAACAGAAAAGACTTTAATTGTTGGGGTGAACACCCAGATATTGATGATGCTGAAACATATGGAAATTATATGAAAGAAGTAAGAAAGTTTGGAAAAGCTCTATGGGAGTTCACAGGAAAAGGCAACAATGTGGACATGGTCTTTGAGCACCCAGGAGAAACAACAGTTCCTGTCTCTTGCTTTGTAGTAAAACCCGGTGGAATGGTTGTTATTTGTGCTGGTACAACTGGCTACAATTTAACTTTAGATGCAAGATATCTATGGATGCAAAGTAAAAGGCTTCAGGGCTCACACTTTGGAAACTCAAAACAAGCTAACGCAGCAAATGAACTTGTTATTGATGGAACTTTAGATCCTTGTATGTCTGAGTTATTTGCATGGAAAAATATTCCAGATGCGCATGAGAAAATGCTAAATAATGAGCATAAAGGTGGCAATATGTCTGTTCTCGTTGGTGCGGCAAATGAAGGGCAAAAATCTCTTAACTAAATTTATAATATGAACCAATTAATTTCAAAATGTCAGAAAGCCCTTATTACAGTTGATAAGTATTACGACGCAGCTTTGCAACATGTAAGAAGCGAACTTATAATTGATGGAAAATTATCAAGAGATAATCTTGATAAAGAGCAGCATGCAGCACATGGGCTTTCATGGATTGCAGCTTATAGGGCTACTCTTAAAGAGATGGTAAATTGGGCAGAAAGTTTAGATAAGGATTCTGCTTTCAATGAGACGGAGCAGCTTATGCTTCAAATCATATTCTCAGAATATTGTGCGCAGATAAAATCAGGTATTCCAATGTCACAACTCGAGTATGTGCGACCACAAGACCTAGGGCTTAAAAATGGTTTATTTCAAGAGAATGGAACTGAAGAATTTAATGATCTAATTCTAAATGGCAACAGTGCTGATGATAGAATGAAACTTGCACAGTTATTAAAAGATGGTTTCAGCAGCAAAAACTTTGGAAACAGTAATCTTGACGAGACGACATCTATTATCAGAGACCAGTTTAGAAAGTTTGTTGAGGACGATGTGACGCCACATGCTCATGAATGGCATTTGAAAGATGAGTTAATACCAATGCAAATTATTGAGAAGATGTCAGAGATGGGAGTTTTTGGTCTCACAATCCCTGAAGAATATGGCGGCTTAGGAATGTCTCGTTTTGTAGACTGTGTTGTGACAGAAGAACTCGCTAGAGGATATATTGGCATTGGATCATTGGGAACACGTGGTGATATTGCCGCTGAGCTTCTAATAACAGGTGGAACTGAAGATCAAAAATTAAAATTCCTTCCCAAAATTGCATCAGGTGAAACTTTACCATGTGCAGTACTCACAGAACCTCATTCAGGTTCTGATATGGGCTCCTTCAAAACAAGAGCAGTAGCAAATGGTGAGCATTACACAATTACTGGAAATAAAACTTGGGTGACACATGGTGCACGTAGTGACGTGATGATGCTCCTTGCTCGAACCAATCCTGACGAAAAGGGTTATAAAGGTTTATCAATGTTTTTGGCTGAAAAGCAAAGAGGTGACGATGATAATATGTTTCCTGATGATGGCATTAGCGGTGGTGAAATTGAAGTCTTGGGATATAGAGGGATGAAAGAATATGAAATGGCATTCGATGGATTTAAAGTAAAGAAAGAAAATCTATTAGGCGAAGAAGAAGGTAATGGATTTAAACAGATGATGGAAACTTTTGAGTCAGCGAGGATACAAACTGCTGCAAGGGCTTTAGGTGTTGCTCAATCAGCTTTTGAAACATCGATGCAATATGCTATTGATAGATTGAATGTTACCGGCCAATCACTTTATGATAAGCCAAGAAATGCCTCTAAAATTGTATCAATGGCTACTGAAATAATGGCGGCAAGACAATTAACTTATTACGCGGCTAGAGAAAAAGATAAAGGTCACAGATGTGATCTTGAAGCAGGTATGGCTAAAATGCTCGCTGCAAGAGTTGCTTGGGCTTGTGCTGATAATGGCTTGCAAATACATGGCGGTAATGGTTTTGCACTTGAATACCCAATCAGTAGAATACTATGTGACTCAAGAATATTGAATATATTCGAAGGCACAGCAGAGATACAGGCAGACATTGTCACTCGCAGATTAGTGTCAACAAATCCATCTTAAAATGCCAGGTTTTTTATATTATCTATTAATTCCCATTTCTTTACTAGCAGTGCTAGCCGTATTGGGTACAGGAATATATGCTATGTTTAAGGGTGGAGACTTTAATAAAAAATACGCAAATAAATTAATGCGGTTAAGAATTACACTTCAGTTTGTCGCTATTGTCATTATCATGAGCGCATTGTACTTCTCTACTAATAGTTAATGGTAAAACTCAATAAAATTTATACTAAGGCAGGTGATAAGGGTAAGACTGGTTTAGTTAATGGTAAAAGAATCTTCAAAGACAACATTCGCATCAAAGCATACGGAACAGTAGATGAGCTAAATTCAATACTAGGTATTGTTAACCTTTATACGAGGTCAAGCATAAAAAAAATAACTTCAGAAATTCAAAATGATCTTTTTGACTTAGGAGCAGATCTTGCAACGCCAATAGAAGCAAAACCTAAGTATAAGCCGCTTCGAATTACCAGCAATCAAGTTGATAGAATAGAAAAGATTATTGATAAGTATAATAAAAAGTTAAAGCCTCTCAGTTCTTTTGTTTTGCCTGGAGGAAGTAAAGCTGCGTCATTTTTTCACAACGCACGAACTGTAGCAAGAAGAGCTGAAACTTTAATTGTAACTTTATCAAAAAAAGAAAATATCAATGAGCAGGCCCTTAAGTATATCAATCGTTTATCAGATTTGTTTTTTGTACTATCACGTGTAGAAAATGATAATGGAAAAAAAGATATTCTGTGGAAGCCTGGCAAGAATGTATAAATATGTTTACTCAAATAAAAAAGGTATTATAAATCAATTATGAAAATTTTAGTCCCAGTAAAACGTGTTATCGACCCTTACGTAAATATTAGAGTTAAATCTGATCAATCTGGTGTCGAAACTGAAAATGTAAAAATGTCAATGAACCCTTTCTGTGAAATTGCAGTTGAAGAAGCGATTAGGTTGAAAGAAGCTGGAAAAGCTGAAGAAATAATTGCTGTTTCAATAGGAAATCAGTCCTGCCAAGAAACCATAAGAACGGCATTAGCAATGGGTGCGGATAGAGGAATACATGTTTTAACTGAAGAGAAAATTGAACCAATATCTATAGCAAAAATCTTATCGAAAATTTGTGAACAGGAATCTCCAGGACTAGTTATTTCCGGTAAGCAAGCTATTGATGGTGACAATAATCAAACAGGCCAAATGTTGGCAGCTTTAACTGACATGCCTCAAGGTACCTTTGCTTCTAAAATTGAGATAGATTCAGATAAAGTAAAAGTTACTCGAGAAATTGATGGTGGTTTACAGACAGTAAGTTTAAATATGCCGGCTATTATCACAACTGACTTAAGATTAAATGAACCTCGATATGCTTCTCTTCCAAATATAATGAAAGCAAAGAAAAAACCTATAGATCAAAAGTCGCCTGAAGATTATGGAATTGATGTTACACCTCGAGTAAATATCCTTAAAGTAATTGAACCTCCTAAGAGAGAAGCTGGTATTAAAGTAGAAAATATTTCAGAATTAGTGGAAAAACTTAAAAATGAGGCAGGTGTTATATGACAACGTTATTTTTTATTGAACATGCAAACGGGCAATTAAGTGATCAGAGTTTAAAGGCAATCACAGCCACATCTCAAATTGATGGTGATGTTCATGGGTTAATTGTCGGATCAAATATAGATTCTGCTGTTGCTGAAGCTTCAAAGATAGAGGGACTAACTAAGCTCATTCATGTGGATGACGATAACTTTAATAATATAATGGCTGAGAATCTGACCCAGTTAATACTGAATATATCTGAAGATTACGAGTACTTTCTAGCTGCTGCAACCACAACTGGTAAAAATGTAATGCCTAGACTTGCAGCAAAGTTAGATGTTTCTCAGATCTCTGAAATTATTGCAATTGAAGGACCTGATACTTTCATTAGAACAATTTATGCTGGTAATGCTATCGCTACAGTTCAAACTAGCGATCCAAAAAAGGTACTCACTGTAAGACCTACAGCATTTAAAGCTGCAGCAATCGGTTCTTCTGAATGCGAAATATCAAAAATAGATGCTGAGAACATGCCATCGATTTCTGAGTTCATTGGGGAAGAATTAACCAAATCAGATAGACCTGAGTTAACTTCAGCAAAAACTATTATTTCTGGTGGTCGTGGGATGCAAAACGGTGAAAATTTTGAGCTCTTGGATAAGGTTGCAGAGAAACTTGGCGCTGCTGTTGGGGCATCCAGAGCTGCGGTCGATGCAGGTTTCGTTCCAAACGATTATCAAGTTGGACAAACAGGAAAAGTAGTTGCCCCAGAATTGTATATCGCTGTTGGAATTTCAGGAGCTATACAACACCTTGCTGGGATGAAAGACTCGAAAGTTATTGTCGCAATCAATAAAGATGAAGAGGCTCCAATTTTTGATGTTGCTGATTATGGATTAGTAGCCGACTTGTTCCAGGTTCTGCCAGAATTAGAACAAGCCCTTTAATTAATCTAAATTTTCTCTAATAAAGTTTACAAAGTAGTCACTATCCCATTCTGCTGGGCCAATTAGTTTAGCAATCTCATTACCATCCTTGTCGACAAAGATTGAATGAGGCAATCCAGCTGCTCTTGCCTCTCTCGGGATATTGTTCTTATCATCAAAAAAAATATCTAGTTCTTTGATGTTATAGTCATTAAAAAAATTAATCGAATTTTTTTTGGGTCCTCGATCTAAGCTAATAGGAAGAATTTGAAAAATATTTTTTTCAAATTTTTTTTGCAATCGATCTAGGGAAGGCATTTCCTCTTTACAAGGTTCACACCATGTTGCCCAAAGATTGACTAAAATTAGTTTTCCCTCAAAATTTTTAAGGTCTAATTCCTTACTATTTATATCTTGAAATTTGCTAGAAAAACCTTGCTTTTCATAAATGATAAGTTCATTAGCACTTAAATCAGTATTATATAAAATGTTGCAAAACAAGAGAATTATGGCATATACCATCAAAATTAATTTAGACCTAAAGTTTTTAAGCAACATAAATTGGAAAGTATAATCTTAAAGTAAAATGTCTATAAAAAAAAATAAATTAAGAAATAGGTTTAAAAAACCAGTAAGTGCAGCCTTTGAAAAAATCAATTCTTCCATTGAATTTGATAAGTTTTTATTTAATGAAGATATTGATGCATCTATTGCTCATGCCTCCATGCTTGGTTCACAAAAAATTATTTCAGCCAGCGAGTCAAAGAAAATAATATATGGATTAAAAAAGATTAGATCAGAAATAAAAAATGGAAATTTTAAGTTTGATAATCAATTAGAAGACATACACATGAATATCGAACACAGATTAACGGAAGTCATAGGTGATGTGGCTGGAAAGCTTCATACTGCACGTTCGAGAAATGACCAAGTAATTACAGATCTGAAGCTGTGGATGAAGAAGGATAATATTTCTATTTCAAAAAAAATAAAAAAATTAAAGAGCTCTTTAGTGCAATCTGCAAATAAAAATATTGAAATATTACTACCGGGCCTTACTCACTTTCAATCTGCGCAGCCTATATCTGCTGGTCATTATTTCATGGCTTACTATGAAATGTTTTCAAGGGATAGTATTAGGTTTGTCGATTCCTTTAAAAGACTTGATGAAAATCCATTAGGTGTCGGCGCACTCGCAGGAACTAACTTTTCAATAAATCGAAGCAAGACTACAAAAGCCCTAGGCTTCAAAAAGCCAACAAGAAACTCTCTAGATACGGTATCAGACAGAGATTTTGTTATTGATTTTTTATCAAGTGCTTCCCTTCTCTCCGTGCACCTATCGAGAATTGCCGAGGAAGTTGCACTCTATTCTTCAGATCTGATTAATTTCTTCAAAATTGGTGATCAGTTGATGTCCAGCTCATCTATAATGCCCCAAAAAAGAAATCCTGACGGAGCTGAGCTTATCAGGGCCAAAGCTTCCATAGCAATAGGTAATCTATCGTCGATGCTCAATCTCATGAAGTCTCTGCCTCTGACTTACAGTAAAGATCTTCAAGAGGATAAGGTATTAGTTACCTCAACAAGTGAGACATTACATCTTTGTCTAGATTGTATGATTGAAATCATTACTTCATTAGAAGTTAATAAAAAATCTGCAGAAACAATAATTAACAAAACATACATTAATGCTACTGAACTTGCAGATTGGCTGGTAATTAAGCTTAATTATACTTTTAGAGATGCTCATAGTCTTACTGGAAAAATTGTAAATTTTGCTGAGAAAAAGAAATTATTCTTAAAAGATATTACACTTCGTGATTATAAATCATTTGATCAAAATATTGACAAATCTTTATATGATTTCCTTAGTATAAAAAAAAGTGTTAATAATAAACAGAGTTACGGTGGTACTGCTATAAGTCAAATAAGAAAAATGATTGCTATTGCACGCAAGGAGATCAAAAATGAGAAGTATTAGTATTTTGATACTACTAATTTTTATATATGGTTGTGGCAAGAAAGGTTCACTTGAGTACCCTCCAGTTGAGACAGGATATTTATATCAATTTTCAACTGTCAAGGTGTAGTTATGTCAGAACTGAAATATGAAAATAATATTCTTAGATTTGAGAATATTGATATTGATGAAATTGCTAAAACGCATCAAACACCATTTTATTGTTACAGTAAAAACATGCTTACTAATAACTTTAATAATTTTAATAATGTATTTTTAGATCTTAATTATAAGATTTGCTTTTCTTTAAAATCAAACTCTAATCTAACACTACTAAGAATCTTGGCTTCATTAGGCGCTGGTGCTGATGTGGTGTCCGAATGGGAATTCAAAAAGGCAATTGAAGCCGGAATACCAGCTGAGAAAATAGTATTTTCTGGTATTGGGAAAAACGAAAATGAAATCAGGTATGCAATTGCTAATAATTGCTTTCAAATTAATGTAGAGTCTTTAGCTGAGTTAAAAAAAATTAATCAGATAGCTGAAGGAATTGGTAAAGTTCAAAATATTGGGATTAGGATAAATCCTGATGTACAATCTGATACGCATGAAAAAATAACAACTGGGAGTCTTGAAAATAAATTTGGAATATCTGTAAATGAAACTTTAGAGATATTTAATGAAACTAAGGAATTTTCCTCTCTTTCAATTACAGCTATTGCGTTTCATATAGGCAGTAATATAAAAGATTTAAGTCCATTTAAAAATTCTTTTGAAGTTGCTAAAAACTTAATTGATAAAATACAATTGAATTACAACTCACTGAAAACTATTGATGTTGGCGGAGGAATAAGTCCCGAAGAAAGAAATTTTAGCTTTAAAGATTATTACGATATGCTTATTTCATATTTTGATAAAGAAAGATTTAATTTTATCTTTGAGCCTGGGAGATTAATTGCAGCTGATGCAGGAATACTTGTTTCAAAAGTTCTTTATACTAAAATAAGTGAAGGAAAAAAATTTATTATAATTGATGCAGGTATGAATGATATGATGAGGCCTGCTTTATATGATGCACAGCATGAAATTTTAACTTCAAAATTAAATGATTCAGATCACAACATTGAAACAGAAATAGTTGGCCCAATATGTGAAACTTCTGACAAATTTATAAAAACTGACAAATTTGCTAATATAGAAGATGGAGATTATGTAGTTATAAAAAATGTCGGGGCTTATGGATCAACAATGAGCTCAAATTATAATGCTAGACCATTTATTGAAGAATTATTAATTGATAAAGAGGAAATTCAAATAATAAGAAAAAAACAATCATTTGATGACTTTATAAAGAATGAACTTTAATTATCAAATAATTCAGCTATTTGATTTACTGCCATCCCAATAAAGTTATTTATTGATTGACTTACAGCAAAAGCATCAATTTCGATATTATCAATTATCAAATTCCCAAAGATAAATATAACGGGCAAAATCAAAACCAAAAATGGAAGCGGTATATTTTTCTGTTTTTTGTAGACAACCGGTAGGTTCTGATCTGAAAGACTCTCTCTTATAATTTTTTCATTACTAATCTCATTTATTAGTAGTTTCTTCTCAGCTTCATATGCTTTATTTTCAAAATACCATGAATGATTGCACCTAGTGCACTTAACTTGCCGGCCATGACCGACGTCATCGATATTTACTACATAACGAGCTGAACACGAGGGGCATGAAATAATCATAAAATATGTTAGTTTGTATTTATATTTAAAATATTATTAGTGTAACTTATTTAACATGTTAAATGTACAAAAATTGTATTACTTTTTCTTGTTCGTATTGTCTTTATTAATACTAATTTTAATCCATTTTAATATTTTCTTCTCCAAAGTTAAAAATTCAAATATTGAAAATCACATTAAAACCAAGATCGATAGTGTTGTTGTTTTAACAGGTGACAAATTCAGAATTGTTAAAGGTTTAGAGTTATTAAGTCAAAATCCTGACAGCAAACTTCTTCTTTCTGGCGTTAATAAAGATATTCCTCCTGTAGAAATAGAAAATGCTTTTCCTAAATACAAAAAACTATTTGTCTGCTGTATTGAGATTGAATCAATCTCAGAGAATACCTTTGAAAATATAAGAGAAACCTTCCTATGGATTAGAAATAATGGATACCGAAATACTACTATTGTTACATCAGATTACCACTTGCCTCGGGTAAAATTGGAATCAAAAAGACTTATAAATAGTGAGAATATCTATTATGTACCTACAAAAAATGTCAGTGAAGAGCGATTTAGTCGAATGAAAAAATTAGTGATAGAATATATCAAATATTTAAGAACTTATATAAGTTTAAGTATAGGACTTTATTAATGATCTACATAAATTCTTTTTTAGCTAACCTTGCTTTCTATATCGTGTTGATTGCATGCTGCCTATTCGCACCAATACTTTATTTTCTACCCAAAAAACATATGTTGGGAATAATCCACTTTCAATCAATTCACACGCGACTAAGTTTAAAAATATTTGCTAATCTTGAAATTGAATATCGAGGTCTTGAAAACGTACCCAAAGAAAGAAAATATTTAATTGCCGCCAAACATCAATCATTAGCCGAAGCAATATTTTTAAATGATGCAATTAAAACTCCTTCTATAATTGCAAAAAAACAGCTTTTATTTATTCCAATTGTCGGACTATGTTTCAAAAAAGCCAATTTTATATATGTGGATAGGCGAAAAGGGGAAACAAATATTCAAGCAATGGTAAATTCTGCAAAAAGAAGCATGGATGCTGACCCGCGACCGCTTTTAATTTTTCCTGAAGGGACAAGAACTCCGGTAGGAGTAAAGCGACCCTATAAGTATGGTGTTACGGCACTTTACGATGGCTTAAATATTCCTTGTCTTCCAGTTGCAATAAATTGTGGTTACTTTTGGTCACGAAGAAGATTTCTCAGATATCCTGGAAAAATGGTCATTGAGTTTCTAAAACCAATTGAACCAGGGTTAGAAAAAGAGGTATTCACTAAAAAACTGTATGACGTAATAGAAGATAAATCAGACGCGTTGCTGTCTGAAGCTGAGATTAATTTTCCCAAATGAAGAATGTCTATTTTAAGAGAATAATCTTCTTTATTTTTGCTGTTTTGCTTATCTACTCAGCATATTGGCTTTTCATATCAGTTCAATTTAAAACCCAAATAAAAAATAACTTAGACTATATAAATAGTAGTTACAGCAACATAAAAGTATCAGGTTACCCATATAGAATGAGTGCTCTGATCAATGACCTCAGCTTAAGTAATTTCGAAAATAATTTTTTATCGAATATTAATTTTTATGATGTCAGAATTGATATGAACCCATTTCAAATAGATACTTTATATTTAAGAAGTAATCAGGTTGAAGGTTTAGAAGGAGCCAATAGCACAGAAAGTCTTTTTAATTTTAAAAACCTTCAGGGAAAGATAGTTTTAAGTGAAGGTATGATTATAAAACTTTTATTAATATCTGATTACCTAGATTTGAATTATCATGAATATAATATTGGCAAAATCAGCCAAACTGTTATGAAAATAAATTTAGACAACCAGTCAATTTATCAAATTGATTTTTCAGCTATTGCAAACGATCTCCTTAACTCATATTTAGGAAAAACCAAGATAAGTCTTAATGGTGAGATTTCGTCGATTACAAATGATGGAGTTTTACAGATCGATATTATAGAAAATGAGAATCAAAATAAATTATTTAGCGCACCATTAACTATTAATAATGGGAAAGTGTCATTGTTGTTTGTGCCTTTATTAGATTTGAAGGACTTATCTTTTTTTTGACCTACCAAAATCGGCATCTACCGTATCTTGTCCTGCTGATATTATTTTATCACGAACTTTTCTTGTTTTTGAAAAGAGCTTGTGTAAACTTTTACCATCTTCCCAGCGAATTGATTTTTGCAAAGCGCTTAAATCCTCTGTAAATCTACTAATCATCTCCAATACAGCTTCCTTGTTATTAAGAAATATATCTCTCCACATCGTTGGATCAGATGACGCAATTCTAGTAAAATCTCTGAAACCACTTGCACTGTACTTTATAATATCAGACTTTGTTACACTCTCGAGATCTGCAGCAGTGGATACAATATTGTAAGCAATTAAGTGAGGTAAATGAGAAGTGATTGCCATTACTCTATCATGTCTTTGAGGAGACATTATCTCAACATTGCTTCCTAATGATTTCCAAAGATTTTTAACTTTATTAATGTGACTTTTTTTATTGTTTTTGAGTGGAGTGATTATACACCACCTGTCATTAAATAATTCTGCAAACCCAGCACTTGGACCACTTTTTTCTGTTCCCGCTATGGGATGAGCAGGTATAAATATATCATCATTACTTAAGAGGGGAATTATTTCATTAATAGTTTTTTCTTTTGCAGAACCAACATCTGAAATAATCGTACCTTTTGATATGTGAGGTATAATTTTTTTTATTATATTAGCGTAACTACTTAAAGGAGTACAAATAATAATTAGATCTGATCCTCTTACAGAGTCTTCTAATTTATTGCTCACCTTATCAACTAACTTGAGTCTTTTGGATGTATTCCTGGTTTTAGGCGATCTAGAGTAGCCTACTGTTCTTGACGAGATTTTACTTTTCCTAATAGACAATGCCAATGATGAACCAATCAAGCCTAACCCAATGATAGAAATTTGGTTAAATAGTTTTTTATTATTTGTCATTTATAAAAATCTTTAAATGCCTTAAGGACTTTTTTATTTTCGTTTGCAGTACCAATTGAAACCCTTATACAAGTTGGTAAATTATATTTTTCCATTAACCTAATAATGATTGATTTGGATAAAAGATACTTATTTAGCTTAAATACTGACTTTCCTACGTCTATAAGTAAAAAATTAGCCCTACTGTCATAAACTTTTATAGGTAGTTTACTTAATTCTTTATTCATAGTTTTAAGCCATAACATATTATGTTTTTTTGAATTATTTGTATATTTTCTGTCCTTCAATGCTTGAATTCCTGCAACTTGTGCCAAATGATTCACATTAAATGGCCCTCTGACTTTGTTCATAGAACTAATAATATTACTGTGAGCATAGCACCAGCCTAGTCTAAGGGAAGCTAGTCCATATATTTTAGAAAACGTACGTGTAACAATTACATTCTTGTTTTTTTGTGCAAACTCAAGACCATTTGAGTAATCATTATCAGTCATATACTCGGCGTACGCTGCATCAATTATAATCATTACTTTTTTTGAAACTTTATTGATAAGCGTTGTGAGATCTTTTTTTGACAAATAAAAACCCGTTGGATTATTAGGCTGAGCAATAAAAATAATCTTTGTTTTTTTTGTAATTGATTCTAATAAACTTTCTAAATCTACTCGAAGATTTTTTGTTGCTGATCTTTTAATAACTCCACCACTTATTTTGGAATAGATTTCAAACATTAAAAAGCTATGCTTTGGAATAATAACCTCATCACCTTTGTTTAAAAAAAGCTGACACGCAATACCAAGTATCTCATCTGAACCGTTTCCAACAAAAAGATTGCTGTTCTTTAATTTAAAACTTTTAGAGATAGCTTCCTTTAACTCGATACAATTACCGTCAGGATACTTATTTGTCTTAAGTCGGCTTTCTGAAATAGCTTTCTTTACTTTAATACTGGGTCCAAAAGGTGACTCATTAGAAGACACTTTAACTACATTTTTTTTACCTGGAATTGATGAAATTCCACCTTCATAGATATTAATATTTTTTAAATTTTTCATATAATAATTGGGTATAAATAGGTGAATATTGTTTATTTTGAAAGAAAATCTTTGAAATATTTAATCTTCTAATTTGACATTACTGATTTGAATATATAATACAGTGACTGCGCCGATTTGAGCACAGCTTGCGGGCGCTGTAAAAATGCAGCTAAAGAGGTATATAAACCACCAAACTTAGTTGTTAGGTGGTTTTTTTTTGGATTAAACAAAATGAATGAAAATAAAATAGTAGAATTAGCAACAGAACAGGCCCTTGTACTGGATTGTGGTAAATCACTGAAAAGCTTTAAAACAGCTTATACAACATACGGCAAATTAAATGATGCCAAAGATAATGCTATTTTGATTTGCCACGCTCTTACTGGTGATCAGTATGTTGCGAGCAATCACCCAATTACAAAAAAAGAGGGATGGTGGTCATATATTGTTGGTCCTGAAAAGCCTATTGATACAAATAAATTTTTTGTAGTCTGTCCAAATGTCATTGGTGGCTGCATGGGGTCAACTGGTCCAAAAGAAATAAATTCAGAAACTGGTAAAGTATATGGTACAGATTTTCCAGTTATTACAATTGCTGATATGGTGAGAGCTCAAAAGCTCCTTATTGACTATTTAGGTATTGAAAAAATTTTTTGCGTGACTGGTGGCTCAATGGGGGGAATGCTAGTTCTTGAATGGCTATCAAAATTTCCTGAGATGGTTCATTCTGCTATTCCGATCGCAACCGCAACAAACCATTCAGCACAGAATATTGCATTAAATGAACTTGCTAGACAATCTATTATGGCTGATCCAAATTGGAATTCAGGTAACTATTATAATTCTGACAATAAACCTCTAAAGGGTCTTTCAGTTGCGAGAATGGCCGCACACATCTCGTATCTGTCTAAAGACGCTTTGCACAGTAAGTTTGGAAGAAATCTGCAAGATAAGAGTAGTTTAGATTATTCTTTTGATGCCGATTTCCAAATTGAAAGTTATTTAAGGCACCAAGGATTTACATTTGTAGACCGCTTCGACGCCAATAGTTATTTATATATAACTCGTGCAATGGATTATTTTGATGTTTCATCAAGTAATGATGGATCGCTAATTGAATCATTCAAAAATACTGTCTCAAAAGTTCTATGTATTTCTTTTACAAGCGATTGGCTTTACCCAACCTCAGAGAATAAAAAAATTGTAAAAGTATTTAATACTCTAGGAATAAATGTAAGTTTTATTGAGATTGAAACTGATGGTGGACATGATTCATTCCTACTTGAAGAACCAAAGCTTTTTGAAGCCATGCAAGGATTTATTAAATCAACTTATGAAAATTTATGAGCTTAATTAATGAAAAAAAAGACTTCAAGATTATTGCTGATCTAATACCAGCTAATTCATCCGTAATTGATGTGGGCTGTAACGATGGTTCGTTACTAGAATTCTTAAAAGAAGAAAAAGACATTAATGGTAGAGGAATGGAGATTGACCAACAAAAAGTTCAACTCTGCCTTTCGAAAGGAATTTCAGTAATTGAAGGTGATGCTGATTTAGACTTATATGATTATCCAGATAATTTGTTTGATTACTCAATACTTACTTACACCTTACAGGCAACAAAGAGTCCAAAAAATGTTTTGTCAGAATTGGTTAGAATTTCTAGTAAGGCAATAATTTCATTTCCTAATTTTGGTCATTGGAAAATTGCTACAAGCCTATTAATTAAAAGAAAAATGCCCATCAGTGAAAAATTAAGTTACTCGTGGCATGAAACTCCCAATCTTCACTTTTGTACAATTAATGATTTTATTGATTTGTGTGAAGAGGCAGGAATTAGAATCGAAAAACAAGCAAATTTAAAAACAAACAGGCTAAATAAATTTTATGGAAAAAATCTCTTGAATAGTTATTTTAATGAAGTTGGTTTATTTTTAGTTTCAAAGATAAAAAATTAATATGTTTAAAACTCTAATTGTTAAGTGCCTATCTGATAATTATGCTTACGTATGCTACAATGAAAATAATGAAGCATTTGTAGTAGACCCATCTGAAGCTGGTCCTGTCATTGATTGCTTAGAAAAAAATAATTTAAAATTAAAATATATTTTAAATACACATCATCATTTTGATCATGTTGGTGGAAATTATGAACTTAAAGAAAGATATAAATGTAATATTGTAGGCAGTGAAAAAGATAAAGATAGAATTCCCGGAATCGATATTTTCCTTAAAGAGGGAGATAAGTGGCAGTTTGGCGATATAGAGTCTGAGATTTTTGAAATCTCAGGACACACAGTTGGTCATATTGCATTTTATTTTCATAGAGAGAAGTCTGTTTTTACCGGTGATACTCTATTTTCCCTTGGTTGTGGGAGACTTTTTGAGGGCACTCCTAAAATGATGTGGGAGTCATTAAAAAAAATTAGGGATTTGCCAGATGAAACAAATATATATTGTGGACATGAATATACTTTAAGCAACGCCAAATTTATCTACTCAATTATACCTAGCGAAGAGTTAAAGAGTAAAATTAATGAACTAGAAAACTTATATTCAAAAAATTTAGCTTCCATCCCCTCTACAATTCAGGAGGAAAAAAAATTGAATATTTTTTTACAAGCTGACAATAGTCAAATCAGCGAGGCTTTAGGTATTATAGAAGAGAGTCCTGAGAACGTATTTAGCCATATACGAAATCTTAAAGATAATTTTTAAGAGAAGTACTGGCCACCGTTTGCAGATATGGTCGAACCGGTTATAAATCCAGCATCATCGCTTGCAAGAAATGTCACAATCCTAGACACTTCATCAACCGTGCCTAATCTACCAATTGGTATTTGCGCTAGAATTCCTTCCATTACTTTTTCTGGAGTATCAGCAAGTAATTCAGTACTAATATAGCCTGGTGCAACAGCATTGACTGTTATGTTCTTTCTTGCTGTCTCCTGGGCAAGTGCTTTAGTAAAACCAATTACTCCTGCTTTTGCTGCACTATAATTCACAACACCCATTTGACCCTTCTGCCCATTAATTGATGAGATTGAAATGATTCTTCCAAATCCTTTTTCTCTCATGCCATCTAATACGCATCTTGTCATATAAAAAACTGAATCTAAATCAACTCTAATAACATCATCCCATTGCTCAATTGTCATTTTATGTGTCATTGCAGCTTTAGTAATGCCAGCATTGTTAACAAGAATGTCAACAGCTCCTAATTTTTCAACTACTTGTTTAACGCCATCTTCACATGCAGCTGGATCAGCTACATTCCATTTAAAGACCTCTACTCCATTTTCAGACGAAAATTTATCTGCAGCTTCAGAATTTGATCCATATGTTGCAGCAACTTTACATCCGCTGTTTTTTAGTGCTATGGATATTGCCGCACCAATTCCTCTTGTTCCGCCAGTTACTAATGCTACTTTTGTCATAATTTTCTCCTATTTATCTTTCAACGCATAAAGCGACACCCATGCCGCCGCCAATACATAGTGTTGCAAGGCCTTTTTTTGCATCTTGTCTCTTCATTTGATTTAATAACGTCACTAGAATTCTAGCTCCAGAGGCACCTATTGGATGACCAATTGCAATAGCTCCACCATTTACATTAACTTTAGAAGTATCCCAGCCCATTTCTTTATTTACTGCACATGATTGGGCAGCAAAAGCTTCATTAGACTCAATCAAATCTAAGTCGCCAACATTCCATCCAGCTTTTTCTAGAGCTTTTCTGCTCGCTGGTATTGGACCAGTACCCATTATTGAAGGATCAACTCCAGCACTTGCCCATGAAACAATACGTGCGATAGGTTCTATATTTTTTTTCTTAACTTCATCTCCAGACATAACAGTCATTGCTGCAGCGCCATCGTTAATTCCACTGGCATTGGCCGCTGTTACAGTACCTTCTTTTGAAAAGGCTGGTCTTAGAGTCGCAATTTTCTCTAACTGTACATTATCTTTTATGTATTCATCGTTATCAAAGACAACAGTTTCTTTTCTTGATTTTATTTCAACTCCAACAATTTCATCTTTAAATATACCATCAGATTTTGCCTTGCTTGCTCTCTTTTGAGATTCAACGGCAAATTCGTCTTGTTGATCACGAGTTATTTGCCATTGTTGAGCAACATTCTCAGCTGTTGTACCCATATGATAACCATTGAAAGCGTCCCAGAGACCGTCTTTAATCATTGAGTCCACCATTTGGTTATCTCCCATTTTTGTTCCATTTCTTAAATGAGAACAATGAGGAGATTGACTCATAGACTCCTGGCCACCAGCAACAATAATATTTGCATCATTGTTCATGATGGCTTGATACGCTAAAGCTACGCTTCTTAGTCCTGATCCACAAACTTGATTTACAAGCCATGCTGGTGTTTCTTTATTTAAACCTGCATTTATTGCTGCTTGCCTTGCTGGATTCTGACCAGTCGCAGCGGTTAATACTTGACCTAGTATAACTTCCTCCACTTCAGAAGCCTCGACGTTAGACCTAGCAATAGCTTCCTTAATTACAATTTTGCCCAAGTCATGAGCAGGCATGTTTGCTAATGATCCATTAAAAGAACCGACAGCTGTTCTAACAGCAGATGTGATAAAAACTTCATTCATAAATATACCTCTTTAAGCGCCAATATCTGGCAAATTTTCTGATCTGAGGGCATCAAGATAACTTGCCGACTGTATTTTGCAACTATTATTTAAGGTTATCATCAGTGGGTTTCCTGTAGGAATTTCAAGTTTCACTATATCTTTGTCTGAAACAGAAAAAAGATATTTGCAAAGAGCACGCAAGCTGTTTCCATGTGCTGAAATAATAGTAGTATTTTTTAGTACTATTGGCTTTATGTTATTCTCCCAGTATGGGATTACTCTTTCATAAGTATCTGCTAAACATTCTGTTAAAGGCAAATTTGTAATTCCCTTGTATAAAGGATCAAGTTTCGGGTTCATCTCACTATCAGTATTTAACGCTGGTGGAGGAGTATTATATCCCCTGCGCCATTTCAGAAATTGCTCTTCTCCATATTTCTCTTTAACTTCATTTTTATTTAAACCTTGAAGAGCACCATAGTGCCTTTCATTTAATTCCCATGCATAATTCACTTCAATATCATGTAATTTTAAATTTTTTAGTATTATGTTTAGTGTTTCTTGAGCTCTCTTTAAGTATGAAGTAAATGCTACTGTAGGACGAAGATTTACTTTTGAAATTAACTGAGCAGCCTTTAATGCTTCGCTCGTTCCTTCAGAGTCTAAATCGACATCAACCCAGCCAGTAAATATATTTTTTTTATTCCAAACACTTTTACCGTGCCTGATTAGTATTAACTGATTAGACACTAAGAATTAACTTGATTAACAATTTTGTTGTTGAGGAGATAATCAGCTATTTGTTCTGCTATCTGTACTGCAACTTTTTCTTGGGCTTCAGCTGTGCTTGCGCCAATATGTGGAGTCATTACAACATTCTGCATTCCACTAAAAATACTATCTGTTTGCGGCTCAGTTTCATAAACATCACAACCATATCCAGCTAAGTTTTCTGCATCTAAGGCTAATTTGAGGTCATGCTCATTTACAATGCCACCTCTTGCACAATTAATAATAATTGCAGTTTTTTTCATTTTAGTTATTGACTGACTATTGACCATATACTTTGATTTATCTGATAATTTGTTGTGAAAAGTAATGATGTCTGATTTTGCAATTAATTCATCAAAAGAAAGATTACTTAAACCATATTTACTTTCGTCACTGGATGAAAGTGAAGAACTATTTACAACAACATTCATGCCATAAGCTTTTGAAATTTCACAAATCTTCTTTCCTATATTTCCAAATCCCACGATACCAATTGTCTTTCCTAACATTTCAGAGCCAATAAATTTCTTTTTTTCCCATTTTTTATTGTGCATTGATTGATTGGCATTTGTTATATTTCTCATTAATGCATGAATTATAGAAAATGTGAGCTCAGCAGTGGCTTGTACATTTCCAAGTGGAGTGTTCATTACCACTATATTTTTCTTTGATGCTGCCTCAAGGTCAACGTTATCAACGCCAACTCCTGGTCGCCCAATTACTTTTAAATTTTGAGCATTTTCAATAATTTTTTCAGTGACTGTAACAGCTGATCTTATTACAAGACCTGAGTAATTTCCAATTTCAGCACAAATTTCGTCTTCACTCAATCCGACCTTTTGATCATATTCTATTTTATATTTATCAAAAACTCCAAATACAGCATTAGATACATTATCTGCAATTAGAACTTTATTCATTTTTGGAAGTTTGATTTTGTAGATGAATACGCCCAATCAATCCATGGGAGAACTAACTCAACATTTTTATTTTCAACCGTAGAGCCTCCCCAAATTCTAATTCCTGGTGGCGCTGTTTTGTATGAGTTTAAATCGTAACCAGCTTCGTTCGTTTCTAATTGGGAGCATACTTCAGCCATAAACTTTTTCTGATCATCACTACTCAAAGATTTAAACCACTCATCTTTTGGTATGATACATATGGATGTACAAGACCTTGTTTCTGGATCCTTTGCCAAAAATTCAAAATTTTCACTTGTTTCAATCCAATCACTTACAATTTTTAAATTATTTTCCGATATTTCTATTAATTTTGAAATTCCGCCAACTTCATTTGACCAATTAAGAGAATTTAAAACATCCTCTACACTTATCATTGAGGGAGTATTAATTGTGGCTCCAGAAAAAATTCCAGATATTAATTTTTGATTTTGCGCTAATCTAAATACTTTTGGAACGGGCCATGGTGGCGTATAGCTTTCGAGTCGCTCTACAGCTCTAGGTGATAGAATTAGCATTCCATGAGCTGCTTCACTGCCTAAAACTTTTTGCCATGAATATGTAACCACATCAAGTTTTGGCCAATCCATTTCCATTGAAAAAACCGCAGAGGTAGCATCACAAATAGTTAATCCCTTGCGATCATCACTTATCCAATCAGTATTTTTAATTCTTACTCCTGCAGTAGTTCCATTCCATGTAAATACTATATCATTATCGGGGTTACTCTTAGAAAAGTCGGGTATATCTCCATAATCAGCTTTAACTAGAATTTTATTATCAAGGGGCAGTTGTTCACCCGCATCAATATTCCAGTCATGTCCAAAATTTTCCCAAGAATACACCTCAACACCTCTCTGGCCCAGCATGCACCACATAGCCATCTCCACTGCACCTGTATCTGAAGCAGGTACAATTCCTATTAAGTAGTCGTCAGGTATTTGAAGTATTTCTCTCGACTTGTTAATAACCTCTTGTAATTTTTTAACCGCTGCGCCAGAACGATGTGATCTTGACAACGCTGCATCTTTTAACTTGTCTAATGACCATCCTGGAGGCTTTGCACAAGGTCCAGATGAAAAGTAAGGGTAATGTGGTTTTGATGTTGGTTTTTCCATTTTATATATCCATTAATAAATTTACCAAGCCGTCTGCAGGCTTAGGGTCAAAGTAAGTAGATTTTTTAGGCACTATCTTACCTCTATCTGCTATGGACATTATCTTTTTCATCGGCATTGGGCAAATGAAAAATCCAATATCAGCTCTTCTTGAGTCTACCTCTTTCATTAATTTTTTGTGAACGCTGAGTCCAGGTAGATTAATAACAGAGAGAAGGGAGTTGTTCTGTTTTTTATTAGCGATATTTTTTATAATTATTTTTTCAACTATATCTACATCAGTTTCATATTTTGAATATATTTTAGGATCTGATCTAAGCGAAACGCTATACCAAAATTTATTCAAATATATCATCAGATCACCAGGTTCAATAGGATTTTGAAACCTAGATTTTTTTGAGACTATGAATTTTCTACTTAATGTGTCTATAAATTTCTTTGAATTAAATTTATTGAACTTTGCTAATCGATGAAAACTTAGAATATTTACTGACTGCTCATCAAAAATTGCTGTTAAAAGATTTATTCTCTTTTTTTTCCTCGAGCCGCCATTTATTTTTTTGTCAAGGCTTTCAATTGCAGCGAATCGATGATGCCCATCAGCGATATAATATTTTTTAATACTAGATAATTTTTTTGCTATCAACTTAATGTCTTTAATATTATCAACTTTCCATAATGAGCGAGTTGTGCCTCCAGCAGACTTAAATTTATAAAGTGGCTTTTTAATTTTATATTTTGAAAAAATCAAATTCATATTAATTTTATCTTTATATGAAAGATAAACAGGGCCAATTTGCATCTTAGTGTGCTCTATTGTCTCTAGTATAGAATTTGAACGTGCCTTATAAATTGCTTCATGTTTTAAAATTCTTTTATTTCTTCTATCAAATTCAATTGAAGCTACTATACCGAACTGACTTTTATTATATTTATTTAGACAATATACGTAGAAAGATTCACTTTTTTCCTGAACAATGATTTTATTTTTAATCATTGCATCCAAATGATCATAAGCATGCTTTTTAGAATTTTTCCTAGATATATTCGGATAAAATGCTTTGGGACTTACAACGTTAAGGAAATTATACTCTGATTGGTTTAGTATTTTTTTTAGTTGTTTATCTGTTAGATTATCAAATGTTGGCAAGACCACCTCTTCCACACGTCGCTTCAATGGCCTGTACGCCTTAAATGGTTTTACCAAAAATACCATAATCGGATTAATTAATTAAAATAGAACTAGCAAGATATATATACGTATATTTTATGCTTAAAAACCATTGATTTTAAGTTTTTTTAACAGAATTATGGCTATTGACAGCTGAAAAGTGGGGTATATATTCAGCCAGACTTAGAAAATCAAAATCAAAATTATTATGTTTGCAATTATCTCAACTGGTGGGAAACAATATAAAGTAAGCCAGGACACCATTCTAACAGTTAACAAGCTTGAAGGTAAAGATGGTGACAAAATAACAATAGATGACGTGTTGTTTGCTTGTGACGGCGACAAGTTTTCTATTGGTTCTCCTCAAATTGACGGAGCCAAAATTAATGCTGAGATAGTAAAGCAAGACCGAGATAGAAAAATATTGGTTTTTAAGAAGAAGAGAAGAAAAAATTATAGAAGACTTAATGGACATAGACAGGATATTACTTTCTTAAAAGTTAATTCATTAGATATTCCTGGGTTTGCTGCTGTAAAAGCAGCCAAGAAGGTTTCTGCAAAAGAGGAAACTAAAAGTGAAGACGTTGCTGTGAAAAAAAAGGCAGTAGCAAAGAAAAAGACAACAAAGAAAAAGGGTGAATAAGAATGGCTACTAAAAAAGCTGGTGGTTCGTCGAGAAATGGAAGAGATTCCGCAGGCCGAAGATTAGGAATCAAGAAGTATGGCGGTGAACAGGTTATACCTGGCAATATTATAGCGAGACAAAGAGGCACTAAATGGCACCCAGGTGATAATGTTGGCTTGGGTAAAGATCATACAATTTTTTCACTTGTTGATGGAATAGTAAGATTTGGAAAAAAGAAAAATGGCAGAACATTCATTTCTGTTGATCCCAAAAAATAAAAAGTAAAAAACTTTTTCATAAATTATATTTCAAAAAAATGAAGTTCATTGATGAAGCTAAAATCTTTATAAAGAGCGGCGATGGCGGTGATGGTTGCCTGAGTTTTAGAAGAGAAAAATATATTGAATTTGGAGGACCTGATGGCGGCAATGGAGGTAAGGGAGGTGATATTGTTATTGAGGGCACTAAGTCATTAAATACCTTAGTGGATTATAGATTCCAAAAACACTTCAAAGCTCAAAAAGGTCGAGGGGGCGCCGGTAGAAACAGAACAGGTGCTGCTGGCAAGGACATGATTCTAAAAATTCCTGTTGGAACAGAAATATTACAAGATGATGAGATTCTTGCAGATATAGTAAATGATGAAAAAATGATTCTTTTCCCAGGTGGAGAGGGCGGTAAAGGAAATATAAATTTTAAATCTTCAACAAATAGAGCGCCAAGAAAAACAACTCCTGGTGAAAAAGGCTATGAGGCAGAGGTTGTTCTAAGACTAAAAATTTTAGCAGACGCAGGCTTGGTTGGTTTTCCAAATGCAGGAAAATCAAGTTTATTGAGAAAAATATCTGCCGCTAAACCAAAAGTTGCTGATTATCCATTTACAACTCTTGACCCTAAATTAGGAGTTGTTCGAAAAGGTGATGAGGAGATTGTGGTTGCAGATATACCCGGATTAATTGAGGATGCGCATGTTGGCAGTGGACTTGGATTTAAATTCCTAAAGCATATTGAAAGATGTCATTCATTAATTCACGTGATAGATATCACAAATGAAGATTTAGTAAAATCATACAATACAATTATAAACGAATTGAAAAGTTATGATGAAGATTTAGTCAATAAGAATAAGATTATTGTATTAAATAAATGTGACTTACTGAAAAAAGAAGAAATAGATAAAATAAGAATAGATTTCGAGAATTTTATAAACTTAAAGATACATTTAATTTCTACGATATCTGGAGAAGGCATTGATCAATTAATAAATGAAATTTTGAAATTAAAAAATATATGAAACTAGAGGATACAAAAAGAATTGTAATAAAAATTGGTTCAGCCATTTTATTTGATCCCACATCTGGAAGTTTAAATAAAGATTGGCTCAATAGTCTTGCAGAGGATGTAAAGTTTCTAAAAGAAAGAGAGAAAGAAGTCATTATTGTTTCTTCTGGGGCAATAGCAATGGGCGCAAAGGACTTAAATCTTGATATGAAAAATATGAAGTTGGATATGAATCAAGCTGTGTCTTCAGTAGGTCAAATACATTTAATGAGTTCTTTTAAAAATGCTTTTGAACAAAATGAAATTAAAATTTCTCAAATCTTACTTACTTTAGATGACACAGAGCAAAGAAGAAGGTCGATTAATGCTAGGAGAACTATTGATACACTTCTTAAGCTTGGAATAGTTCCAGTTGTTAACGAAAACGATACGATAGCAACGACCGAGATAAGATATGGTGATAATGACCGGCTGGCTTCAAGGGTTGCTCAGATATCTAGCTCTGATTGCTTAATTCTCTTATCAAATATCAATGGACTTTATTCAGCTGATCCAACTAACGGAGAGGACATAAAATTAATCCCCACTGTAAATGAAATCGATCAAGACATAGAGAAAATGATCGGAGAATCGATATCTGAATACGGAAAAGGTGGCATGAAAACAAAAATACAAGCAGCCAAAACAGCTATGTTATCTGGTTGTCATCTCGCTATTACAAATGGATCTATAATGAAGCCTATAAGATCACTTTTTGAAGGCAGGCCATGTACATGGTTTGAGCCCAACAAATCGCCAATGGCTGCAAGAAAACAATGGATTGCCGGAACAATGAATCCTGTGGGGAAAATAGTAATTGATCAAGGAGCTGTGGATGCTCTAAAAAAAGGGAGTAGCTTACTTCCTGCTGGCGTAAAAATGATTGAAGGAAGTTTTGAACGAGGAGATGTAATAGAGGTTTGCTCTGAAGACAATAAAAAGATTGGAATTGGACTGGCAGGATACTCTTCCACAGCAAGCAAATCAATCATGGGACATAAAAGTGATGAAATAGCAAATATATTAAGCTACTCTTACAGAGAAGAAATGATACATAAGGATGATTTGGTATTGTTATGAAAATTGAAAATGAATTAGATATTTTAGGTAAAGATAGCGTTGTTGCCTCTCAAGAAATCAAATCTTTAGGTAAGAAAGAAAAGAATGCACTTTTAAATGCAATCATAGAAACACTTAAAAATGATAAAGATCAAATTTTAGAAGCTAATAAATTAGATATAGAAGTATCTCAAGATAAATTGTCTAACGCAATGCTTGACCGCTTGATGCTGGATGATGAAAGGTTTGAAGGTATTATTGAGTCGATAAAAAACGTAATTACACTAGATGACCCCACTGGCAATATTTTATTTACTAATGAAAGACCGAACGGAATGATTGTTGAAAGAGTATCTGTCCCTCTTGGAGTAATTGGAATTATATATGAAAGCAGACCAAATGTAACAATTGATGCTACAGTATTATGCCTTAAAGCAGGAAACAGTGTAATACTTAGAGGTGGGTCTGAGTGTTTCAATACAAATACAGCGATGGTCAATTCAATGCAAAAAGCTATTCAATCAAAATCTGTGAGTAAAAATATAGTTCAGTATGTAAATACAACCGACAGAGTTGCAGTAGATTATATGCTGTCCAAAATGGAAAAATATATTGATGTAATAGTTCCTCGAGGAGGCAAAGGTCTTGTTAAGAAAGTTCAGGATACTGCAAAAATTCCAGTTATTGGTCACCTTGATGGCATATGTCATATTTATGTTGATGAAACATCGGATCCTGATCTTGCAAGTAAAATTGTAGAAAATGCAAAATTAAGAAGGACTGGTATTTGCGGTGCTGCAGAAACAGTTCTTATAGATGAAAAGTGTATTGATAGTCATTTAGGTAAAATAATAGAAACTCTCATTAAAGGCGGTTGTGAAGTTAGAGGTGATAGCATATGTATGAAATTTTCCGATAAAGTGAATGCAGCAAATGAAATTGATTGGGAAACTGAGTATCTTGATGCAATTATATCAATTAAAACTGTTAAGGGTGTTGATGAAGCAATTGATCATATAGCTAAATATGGATCGGGACATACCGAAAGTATTATTTCTGAAAATAAAAATAATGTTGAAAAATTTTTAAATTCAGTAGGCAGTGCAATTGTGATGCATAATGCATCTACTCAGTTTGCTGATGGTGGAGAATTTGGGCTTGGTGCAGAAATTGGAATAGCAACAGGCAAGCTACATGCAAGAGGTCCTGTGGGTCTTGAAGGTTTGACAACCTACAAATATATTGTTCGTGGAAGTGGGCAGGTAAGACCATAAATGAAGATAGGAATTCTAGGAAGCTCATTCAATCCTCCACACAAAGGTCATTTAGAAATATCAAATCGAGCACTGGCGACTTTTAGTTTGAATGAAGTTTGGTGGCTGATAACTAAAGTTAATCCATTAAAAAACTCTTCTGATTATATTCCATTAAATGAGCGAAAAAATAAAATTGATGAAATCATTGAAAATAAGAATATTAAATTCAAATATTATGAAGAAGAAACAAATTCTAACTACCTCATAGACAATCTAAAGTATATAAAAGAAAAATTTTCAAAAGATACTTTCATTTTTCTTATGGGAAGCGACTCACTTAATGAGATGCATGAATGGAAAGAATACCAGAGTATATTTAAGCAAATACCTATTGCAGTATTCAATCGACAAGATAGTGAATATCAATCGTTAAACTCAAAAGCAGCCAAAGCATTTGAAAAATACCGTATAGATGATCTATCAAAGAGCTCAATATTTAAGGAAGGTCCCAGCTGGACATTTATTCAAGATTTTGATGAAAATATATCTTCTACAGAAATAAGGTCTAAAATTGACTAATATCCTTGAAAATATCCTGACAGAATTGGAGGACAGCAAAGCTTCAGATATAGTTTCAATTAATATTTCAAAAAAAACATCGCTAGCTGATTATCTAGTATTTGCAACGGGGACCTCCAATCGACACATCAATTCTATTTCACAGTCAGTACATAAAAAGTTAAAGAAATTAAATATCAAAACCCCTTCTATTGAGGGAAGCAATGATAGTGGATGGGTCGTTATTGATAGTGGAGATGTAATAGTGCATTTATTTAAAGATGAGATTAGGAAGTTTTACAACCTTGAAAATATGTGGTCAACCGAAATAGAATAATAGATTTAATATCATGGACATTGAAATTTTATATCATGATAAGTTTAAATTTGAGCAAGAAGAGTTTCTTTTTAAAATGTATCTAAATCGTATTACTAAAATATCTAATAATCTTATATCTAAAATTAAGGCTGAAAAGATTAGTGATAAGTCTCTCATAAAGAAAATAAAATTAAAAAAAGGAACTGAAGCAATAATACTACTTGATGAAAAAGGTGAAAAGGTCACAACAGAAAAATTCAAGCACTTATTATTTGGAACCTCATTTAGTAAAATATTATTTGTGCTTGGAGGCACAGATGGATTTAGTGAGGAGATAATAAATTTGTCGAATAAACAAATATCGCTAAGTAAAATGACACTAACACACTCTTTTGCTGCTATTATTTTATTAGAACAAATTTATAGATCTGTTACTATTAAAATTAATCATCCTTATCACAGAGCATAAAATGAAAATATTTTTTACTTTTATTTTTTTTATATCTTCTTTTTTTAGTTTTAACTATTTGTCAGCAAACAATCAGGATCTTTACAAAAAATTAGAGGTCTTTGGTGATGTATTTGACATTATAAAAAAAGATTATGTCGAAGAAATCAATGATGAAGAAGTTATTGAATACGCCATTAATGGAATGCTTCAATCGCTTGATCCCTTCTCCAGTTATATGGCGTCAGAAATATATTCTGACATGCAGGAAGAAACCAAAGGTAAATTTGGCGGACTTGGTATTGAGGTGACCATGGAAAATGGTTATGTCAAAGTTATTTCACCCATTGATGATACCCCGGCAGCAAAGGCTGGAGTAAGACCTGGTGATTACATTACACATATTGATGACGTTGATGTTCTTGGATTAACTCTTGCTGAAGCTGTTGAACTTTTAAGAGGACCTGTAGGAAAGTCTCTTACTATCACCGTTGTTAGAATCGGTGAAGAAGATCCTCTGGATATTAGCTTAAAACGGGCAATTATTACAGTTCAAGCAGTAAAATTTCGGGCAGAAGGAAATATAGGTTACATCAGACTAATCTCATTCAGTGAACAAGCAGATAAAGGAATAAAGAACGCCATAAAAGAATTAACCGCTAGTATAGGAAGTGAAAAGATCGAAGGGTTTGTTTTAGATTTAAGAAATAATCCTGGAGGACTTTTAGATCAATCAGCAAAGGTCACAAACAATTTTCTAAGATCAGGTGAAATCGTTTCAATAAAGGGAAGAGATAAAAATGATATCTCAAGGTTTACAGCATCTGGTGGAGATATTGCAAGTGATAAACCTATAATAGTTATAATTAATCAAGGATCTGCTTCTGCATCAGAAATTGTTGCTGGAGCTCTTCAAGATCACAAAAGAGCAATTATCATAGGTGAGCAGTCTTATGGGAAGGGATCTGTTCAAACAATTTTTCCTCTAAAGGATTTAAGCGCTATTCGTATGACTACGGCTTTGTATTATACGCCATCTGGAGATTCAATCCACAAAGTTGGTATTACGCCTGATATAGAAGTTGAATTTATTTATAATGAAGATGATGACGAACAAGATAATCAACTTGATTACGCCTTAGATCTCTTAAACAAAGATAGTGTTATAGAGTAAAATCACAAATTTAATGAACAAAGAAAAAATTGGCATGCTTAAAGAAAAATACAGAAGAGGTGTGGGCATGATGATCATTAACAAAAATCAAGAAATATTCATTGGTCAGAGATTCGAAAAAGATAAATCAGCTTGGCAGATGCCTCAGGGAGGTATTGATAAAGGAGAAAAAACTGTTGATGCTGTAAAAAGAGAGATGCATGAAGAAACTGGTATCAAAAAAAACTTCGAAATACTCTATGAAACTAAAACATGGCATTACTATAAACTGCCTGTTTATTTACAAAAAAAATTATGGGGTGGAAAGTTTGTTGGGCAGAAACAAAAATGGTTTTTGATTCATTTTAAAGGTAAAGATGGTGAAATTAATATAAAAACAAAAAAACCTGAGTTTAAAAAATGGAAATGGACTTCTTCTAAGAAAATGATGGAATTAATAGTCCCCTTTAAAAAGAAACTATACTCTGATGTGGTATCTGAAATGGCGGAAGAATTAAATAAGAATAATTAAGTAATTATTGAAATTACTACTCACTCACAATTCCTTCAGCTACTACAAGCAACTTATTTTCTGAGAATTTTACAAACCCTTTTTCTACATTAAAAGAATTTGTATCTTTATCGGACGTAACAACAATTGTGCCTGGCCTTAGCGAAGTTATGATATTGGCATGATTAGCTAAAAAGCCAATATCACCCTCTATGCCTGGAACCACCACCATCGATGCTTCTCCATCTAAGTAAGTCTGCTCAGGAGTAACAACGCTAAAATTAAATAAATCAGACACTTATTTATGCAGCCTCAACTGCCATTTTTTCAGATTTTTTAATTGCCTCTTCAATTGTGCCTACCATGTAGAAGGCTGCTTCAGGGAGATGATCATACTCACCCTTACAGATTGCATCAAAACCTTTAATTGTATCGTCTAATTCTACATAAATTCCTGGTGTTCCAGTAAAGACCTCTGCAACAAAGAATGGCTGAGACATGAACCTTTGAATTTTTCTAGCACGTGAAACAGTCAACTTATCTTCCTCAGATAATTCATCCATACCAAGAATCGCAATGATATCTTGAAGTGATTTATATGTTTGTAGAACAGATTGAACATTACGAGCAACTCTATAATGCTCTTCACCAACAATGCGTGGGTCAAGAATTCTAGAAGTACTGTCTAATGGATCAACGGCAGGATAAATTCCCAATTCTGCAATTTGCCTTGAAAGCACAGTTGTTGCATCCAAGTGCGCAAAAGACGTTGCAGGCGCTGGGTCTGTTAAATCATCGGCAGGAACATAAATTGCCTGCACAGAAGTAATCGATCCTTTATTTGTAGATGTTATTCTTTCCTGAAGTGAACCCATGTCTGTTGCTAATGTTGGTTGGTATCCAACCGCAGACGGTATCCTTCCAAGAAGTGCTGACACCTCTGATCCAGCTTGAGTAAATCGAAAGATATTATCAACAAAGAATAACACATCTTGACCTTCCATATCTCTAAAATATTCAGCAACAGTCAGTCCAGTTAGAGCAACTCTTGCACGAGCTCCTGGAGGTTCATTCATTTGACCAAACACTAGAGCACATTTAGAGTCTTTTCCCTCAAGAGTATTCACGCCTGACTCTAACATTTCGTGATACAAATCATTTCCTTCACGAGTTCTCTCTCCTACTCCAGCAAATACTGAGTAACCACCGTGAGCTTTTGCGATATTATTAATCAGCTCCATAATAATAACTGTTTTTCCAACTCCTGCTCCACCGAAAAGACCAATCTTTCCTCCACGTGAATATGGCGCAAGTAGATCAACAACTTTGATTCCTGTTACGAGAATTTCTGTTTCAGTTGCTTGATCAACGAATTGAGGAGCATCTCTGTGAATAGCCCATCTATCAGCTGACTTTATTTCACCTCTCTCATCCACTGGCTCGCCAACAACATTCATTATTCGACCAAGAGTTTCCGGGCCAACTGGAACTTGAATTTGATTTCCAGTATCTATAACTTCATCTCCTCTTGTCATGCCATCAGTTGACTCCATTGCGATTGTTCTCACTGTTGACTCACCTAAGTGTTGAGCTACTTCGAGTACTACTTTTTTCCCTCCGATGTTACATTCCAATGCCGTAAGAATAGAAGGGAGATTTTCTTCAAATCTCACATCAACGACGGCTCCGATTACTTGCGAAATTGCTCCTTTATTATTAGTGGTCATATTGTGCTCCTTTTTTAAACTGCTTCTGCTCCAGAAATTATTTCTATAAGCTCTTTAGTAATAACCGCCTGTCTAGAACGGTTATAAAATAGTGTTAGATTATCAATCATATCTCCCGCATTTCTAGATGCGTTATCCATCGCGCTCATTCTAGCCCCTTGTTCGCTTGCAGCGCTTTCTAATAAGGCCTTAAATACTTGGACAGTAAAGTTAAGTGGTAGAATTTCATCGAGAATTTCACTTTCTCCAGGCTCAAATTCAAAAAAAGATTCTTCTTTTTTTTCTTCATCTGCTTCGTCATTAATAATTTCAATTGGAATGACTTGTTGTTCTGTTGGAATTTGAGAAATTACAGATTTAAACTCGTTATAGAAGATTGAGCACTTATCGAACTCACCATCAAAAAACATTTTCACAATTTTATCTGAAATATTTTTTGCATCTTGATAGGTTATAGATTTTACCGCTCTCATATCAATGACTTCAGTAATCATCTCAGAATATTGTCTTTTTAAAATGTCATAACCTTTTTTACCAACGCATACTATTTTAACAGTTTTATTTTGGTCAATGAGATTTTCTATTTTATCTCTTAGAGTTCTTGTAACAATTGAATTAAAACCTCCACACAAGCCACGTTCAGATGTAAAAAGTATTAACAGATGAATTTGATCTTTTTCATCTCCTGTTAAAAGATTTCTGTCAGTTGATGAAGGCTTGTAACCCTTTGATATAGACTCGATTAAATCTTTCATGCTATCTGAGTATGGACGACTTGACTCAGCAGACTCCTGAGCTCTACGAAGCTTGGCGGCTGCAACCATTTTCATTGCTTTAGTAATCTTCTCTGTAGACTTTACACTACCAATTCTTTTCTTCAGATCGTCTAAGTTAGGCATTTTTATTTACTCTATCTATTTTTTTTGAACTCTTCGATGATAGTGCTTAACTTTGAAGCAACGTCATCCTCAAGATTACCTGAGCTGTTAATAGCTTCAATGATATCTCCATGTGAAGATTTAATGAGTTCAAATAGATCCTTTTCAAAATCTTTAATCAAATTCAGTTCTAAGTCATCGAGGTAACCATTAACACCCGTAAAAATTGAAACAACCTGTTCAGCGATTGTCATGGGCGAGTATTGATTTTGTTTTAAGAGCTCAGTTAATTTAGAGCCTCGATTCAATAATTTTTGAGTTGATGCATCAAGATCTGATCCAAACTGGGCAAATGCAGCCATTTCCCGGTATTGAGCAAGCTCTAATTTAATTGAACCGGCCACCTTTTTCATTGCTTTTGTTTGAGCGGCAGAACCAACTCGAGAAACACTTAGTCCCACATTCACTGCAGGACGTATTCCTTGGTTGAATAATTCTGTTTCTAAGAAAATTTGTCCATCAGTTATCGAAATAACATTAGTTGGGATGAAGGCACTCACGTCATTGGCCTGTGTCTCAATTACTGGCAATGCAGTTAGAGAACCTCCGCCACTTTCATCATTTAATTTTGCAGCTCGTTCAAGTAATCTGCTGTGAAGATAGAAAACGTCACCAGGGAATGCTTCACGCCCAGGGGGTCTTCTAAGTAAAAGTGACATTTGACGGTAAGCAACTGCTTGCTTTGAAAGATCATCATAAATGATTAGAGCATGCATGCCATTGTCCCTAAAATATTCACCCATAGAACAGCCAGTATATGGTGCAAGGAATTGAAGTGGAGCTGCATCACTTGCGGTTGCTGCTACAACAGTTGTATACTCCATTGCTCCTGCATCCTCCAAAGTTTTTACAGTCTGAGCGATTGAGGATCTTTTTTGCCCGATACCCACATATATACAATACAGTTTTTTTGATTCATCATCTGATGCATTTATTGTTTTCTGATTTATTATGGTATCAATTGCAATAGCAGTTTTTCCTGTTTGCCTGTCTCCAATAATTAATTCTCTTTGACCTCTTCCAACAGGTATCAGACTATCAATAGCTTTTAAACCTGTCTGCATTGGTTCTGACACTGATTTTCTTGGAATAATCCCTGGAGCTTTTACTTCAATTCTACTTCTATTTTCTGAATCAATGTTGCCTTTTCCATCTATTGGATTTCCTAACGCATCAACTACTCTACCTAGTAGTTCCTTACCTACTGGTACATCAACAATTGCATTAGTTCGCTTAACAGTATCTCCCTCTTTAATATTTGCATCACTTCCAAATAAAACTACACCAACATTATCGTCTTCAAGATTTAAAGCCATTCCCTTAGTTCCATCATCAAAGAGAACCATTTCACCAGCTTGAACATTATCTAATCCATATATTCTTGCAATTCCATCTCCGATTGATAATACCTGTCCAACTTCACTGATTTCAGAGTCAGAACCAAAGTTTTTAATTTCTTCTTTTAATATTTTTGATATTTCTGAAGGTTGTATATCCATTTAAGCGACCTCTTTCATTTTTTCTTTTAATAGTTGTAATTGGTTTTTAATACTGCTGTCAATCATTTGACTGCCAACTTGAATTTTTAATCCTCCGATAAGTTCCGGCTCGATATTTAATTGTATATTGAAGTCAGCATTAAATTTATCTTTTAACTTTGAACTGATATCAGCTAACTGAGTATCAGTCAGCGCATAAGCAGAAGATACAGTTGCTACTCTTTCACCTTTTAGTGAAGCCAATAAGTTCTCAAATGTTCCTACAATTTCTAAGAGATAATTGACACGATTTTTTTTAACAATGACACCAATGAAATTTGATACAAGTTTTGATAGTTCAATTTTTTCTGCAATTGTGTCGAAAAGTTTTATTTTGTTTGATTTACTTATTGAGGGATTCATTATGACAGATAGGACTTCTTGATCTTCTTGTAAAATTTCTTTAATCCTTACTAGTTCATTAGATACTGAATCTAATACTTTGGCCTCTTTGGCCAACTGAAACAACGCGTTAGCATATCGGTCAACAGCTGCTATTTGGTAAGTATTAACTTTAGACATTATCCATTAAATCTTTGAAATTTCAGTCATTGCGTACCATTAACTCTTACTTTTTTCAAGCATTGGAATGTCGCATTCACAATTAATTATACAAAGCTGTATGGATCAATATCAACCGATATATTTACATTTGGAAGCGTCTTAGACCTGGACAGCCAAGTCTCAACAATTTTTTGCATATTTCTGGCTTTTTTATCATGTATTAAAAACCTTTGCCGATGACGTCCTTTTAATTTGGAAAGCGGTGCTGGAGCAGGTCCATACACTTCTAATTCTGGGATCTTGGGAGTGGAATTATATAGTATACTGCATTGACTTCTGACCCTCTCAATATTATTGCCACTGACAATAATTGCTGCCATTTTTCCAAGAGGTGGGAGCTTATTATCAACTCGATAATTAATTTCATTTTCATAAAATTCATCTCTATTTAATGAGGACAGTGCTTGTATAGTTTCATTATTTGGATAATAAGTTTGTATGAATACCGATCCCTCCAATTCTGCCCTACCTGCTCTACCAGCAACTTGGTAAAGAGCTTGATAAGTTTTTTCCGAGGCTCTTAGGTCTCCTCCTCTAAGAGACATATCGGCATCAATTATGCCAACGCATGTCAAACGTGGAAAATGATATCCCTTAGTAATCAATTGTGTTCCAATAATAATGTCATAATTATTTTCTTTGATTTCTCGAACACGCTCATCAAGTTCAATTTGTGATTTTATATGATCACTCGAAAACAAACATATTTTAGCAACTGGAAATAATTTTGTAATTTCAGTATAAATTTTCTCTATACCGGCACCATAATCAATAAATTGTTGATCATCGTTATCACATGATGGGCAATTGAGTCCAAATGATTTAACGCTATGTCCACAATGATGACATAGTAGATTTTTATTTTTTATATGTTCTACAAGATAACTTGTACAATTCTTACACGTAAATTTATAACCACAAGATTTGCATATGACTACAGGCGCATAACCTCTTTTATTTATGTATAAAAGTGCTTGGCTTTGATTAGATATTGTTTTTTCAATTGCATTCTTGAGTGGATTAGACACCCATTGATCTTTTCCTAATTTTTCTTTTCGCATGTCGATTATTTTTATTTTATTTTCTACATTGCTGAAAAATTTATTTTTTATAGATACTTTGTGATATTTTTTCTTGAACACATTAAATATTGTTTCTAATGATGGTGTTGCACTAGTTAAAATTAATGGGATATTTTCTATAGACGCTTTAACTACTGACATATCTCTCGCATGATAAATTCCTTTCTCCTCTTGCTTGTAAGAAGTGTCATGCTCTTCATCAAGAATTATCATGCCTAATTTCTTATAGGGCAAAAAAAGTGCTGATCTTGCCCCAACAATGATCTTTGATGTTCCATTGATTATATTTTTTAACGTTTTGGTCTTCATGCTTGCACTTATCTTTGAATGCCAAACATCAGGAGTAAATCCAAACCTTTCTTCAATTCTTTTAACAAAATCACTTGTTAAAGAAACTTCTGGAAACATAATTAATACTTGTTCTTTTTCAGTTAAATAATTTTTTAAAGTGCTGAAATAAACTTCAGTTTTTCCCGATCCTGGGACACCATCTAATAAGATTGTGTTGTAATCTCGTCTAGATGATATTTTTAAAATTTTTTCACTTGCCCTTTTCTGCTCAATATTAAGTTCAATTATTTTTTCTTGGGTAGCTATATTTTCACTCGGTGTATCAATCTTCTTTTCATCAAAGTAAGTTTTTGAATGAGATAATATCATTTTCAGAACTAGGCCTCTTTGTATTGCATTATAACTACTTACCCATTCCAAAAATTTAAGCATTTTTGAAGTAAGCTGGTGTGCATCAGATACCTTCTCGATCTCTTTTATTTTAATTTTATTTGGCTCATAATTTTCTAATACAGCAGTAATTACTCCTACTTTAAGACTCGAACGTAAAGAAGCTTGAACAATCGAGCCTATCTTAGGCTTACTCTTACTTATTAGTTTATAAGTAAAGTCTTCACTAATATTGTGCGCAAATAAAACATTTACGTAAAAAAGATCTTTTGACATACATTTGGTCTGATTCTTTATTTATGCTATAAATATATCAGTCAAAAATATTAAATGTTATGGAATTCTTTTTAGATACTGCTGATGTTAAGTTAATTAAAGAGCTAAACAAAACAGGTTTGATTAATGGAATTACGACAAACCCGTCGCTAGTTGCTAAGTCTGGAAAGAATTTTTTAGAAATCCTGAAAGAAATTACTAAAATTATAAAAGGACCAATAAGTGCAGAAGTTACAGCACTTGATACAAAGGGTATGATCGCAGAAGCAAATAAGCTCAAAAAAATATCGAAAAATATTGTTATCAAGTTACCTCTAACAGAAAATGGATTAAAAGCATGCAAGTCTCTTTCAAAAAGAAAAATTAAAACTAATGTCACACTATGTTTTTCAGCGGCTCAAGCACTGTTAGCCGCAAAATGTGGAGCCACCTATATATCCCCTTTTGTAGGGCGGCTTGATGATATTGGTGAAAACGGTATGGAATTAATTCAACAAATAAAATCTATTTATTCAAATTACAAAAATTTAAATACTAAAATATTAGTAGCATCCGTAAGAAATGCTGATCATGTCATAAAGTCAGCTATCATAGGAGCTGATGTCGTAACTTTACCTCCTGACACACTCATGGAACTTTACAACCATCCTCTTACAAAAAAAGGTTTAGATGCTTTCCTTAGTGATTGGAAAAAGACGAAACAATCAATCGTTTAAATAAGTGAATAAACATATTGAAGATGCATTTACTAACTGGCTAGGAAATTTAAAAGAAGTAAGAAATCTTAGTGACAATACACTGATAAGTTACAAACACGACGTTAAAAGTTTTATAGAGTTCATTAGTACTCATACGGGTTCAGAAGTTTCAATAAAATACCTCAATGATATGAAAATTTCTGATTTTAGAAGTTTTCTCTCTTACCTGAGAAATAAAGATATAAGCTCCACATCCATAGCAAGAATAATATCGTCTTTAAAATCTTTCTTTAATTATCTGCTTAATACAAATTTAATTGAAAGCACTGTTGTTCAGTCTTTAAGAACACCTAAGCAAAAAAAATCTTTACCAAGACCCATTTCATCCGAACTTGCAATTGAAACTATTAAACATGCTCAAGATATGGAGAAAGAAAAATGGATAGGAATGAGAAATAAATCAATTTTAATGCTTTTATATGGATGTGGATTAAGAATTTCTGAAGCACTAAACTTAAATTTTGAAGATATAAATGAAAATGACTACTTAATAATTAAAGGAAAAGGAAATAAGGAACGCATGGTACCGTTAATGGACTATGTAAAAAATGATATCGAAAATTATATACATGAGTGTCCTAAAAATTTTATGAAAGATGATCCCTTGTTTGTTGGCAAAAGATTGGACCGCCTTAGTCCCAGAATAATACAATATGTCTTAGAAAAGATTAGACACAATTTATCTCTTCCTGAAACTGCTACTCCTCATGCGCTCAGGCACAGCTTCGCCACCCATCTGCTTGATTCTGGTGGAGATTTAAGAACAATACAAGAATTACTGGGACATAGCAGCTTGTCAACTACTCAAAAATATACAAAGGTCGAAACAGAAAAGCTATATGACGCTTACTCAAAAACCCATCCTCTTGCTAAGAAGTAAATAAATTATATATTAAGCATTAGATGAATAATCCAATTCAAAAATGGCATGATGTAGTGAAGCTAAGAGATTATAATACTCTTACAGAAATCCTGCACGATGATGCAATTTTCTATTCACCTGTCGTCTATACTCCTCAAAAAGGAAAAGATATAACTTTGAAATATTTGATTGCAGCTTCAGAAGTATTTAATGCCTCAAGTTTTAAATATGAAAAAGAAATGATCGGTGAAAACTCTGCAAGCTTAGAGTTTTCGCTAACAATTGATGATACTGATATCAATGGAATTGACCTAATTACCTGGAATAATGATGGATTAATTACTGAATTTAAGGTATTTATAAGGCCGCTTCAGGGCGTAAATTTAATACACAAAATGATGCAAGGAATGTTAGAAAGTTTTAAAAATGTCAGTTGATTTCCTATTTCAGTACTCTGCTCTAGAACTTTTCTGGCTACTTGTTCCAATACTTGTCGGAATAGCTGTTGTTGAGTCGCTCGCAATTTATTTTTTTAAATTAAAAGGAAAAAATGATTTTAAAGAGTGGATATTAAACATGACAATGGGAACTTTGAGTTACCCTATTAATGGAATATTTGCTTTCATTACACTTGGGGCTTTATTTTGGGCCAAGGAATTTCAAATTTATACATTTCCATTCACATTAAGTGCTTTAGTACTTTGTTTTATACTTGATGATTTAACTTTTTATTTACATCACAGAATTTGTCATAGATGGCGATGGGGATGGGGTTTACATCGAACGCACCACTCTTCTGAAAGAATGGGAATTGATGTAGGTGCGAGACAACCATTTACAAAACATTTCACAGGAACACGTATGCTAAAATTGCCACTGGTAATTATTGGATTTGATCCTGTGATGGTTTTATTTTGTGTTTTTATAAATGGTTATTACCAATATTTGTGTCACACTCAAACAATACATAAACTTCCAAGATGGTATGAATATCTATTTAATACTCCATCTCACCATAGAGTTCATCATGCCAGGAATCCAAAATATCTAGATTCAAATTATGCTGGAACGCTAATGATTTGGGATAGAATGTTTGGCACATTCGTTCCTGAAGATCCAAAAGAACCGTGTGATTATGGATTGGTAGTTCCAATGACATCATTAAACCCCTTAAGAATCCTATTTGAAGAATATGCAAATATTTTCAAGGATATAACAATGCGTGGCATAACTTTAAAAGATAGATTTATGTATCTTTGTGGCCCTCCTGGATGGTCTCACGATGGAACAAGAAAAACATCAACGGAGATAAAAGAAGATTACTACAACGTAATAAAAAATACTTAATGCTTCCAGCGCATTATGCCTTATCTGAAATATTGATCGTTCTGGTTAGTGTTTACACTCTAACTGTATTCTTTAAAGCAAGACAATTTTATATTTTTGCTGGCGTATTTTTGATCAGCTGTGCAGCAATAATAGCATCTATAAGGTTTGGAATAAATTATCAAAATGAATTAAAATCTTTTCATCAACTTTTGTCTGCAATATCTCTATTATTCGGCATACCTCTAATTGTTATTGAAATAATGAAAAGAAGTAATCTTCTTAATAACAAAATCATATATCTAGTTCTTCTAATCGCAATTATTTTTAGTCTATTTATACTTCTTCAGGCAAAAAATTTGATAATCCTGGTGGCTGCATCTTGGTTAATAATAGGTGCTATTTTTTCGATACTTATTTCGAGAGAGCGTGCCTTGATGAGAATTGTCTCGGGTATTTTTTTTTCACTCATCATTATAAACTTAATATTAAGAAGAATGGAGCTGTTTGACCCTTCTACTAGCTGGCACTTGTATCACATTGGAATAGCTGTTTGGTTGTATCTACTTATAAGAATTTTAAAGCAGAAAGAGACTAAATATGTATAGCTTGATTTTCTACATTAAGAGCCGCTTCTTTTATTGACTCAGTTAATGTTGGATGAGCATGGCACGTTCTGGCTATATCTTCAGCCGATGCTCCAAATTCCATAGCAACCGTAAGCTCACCTATCATATTGCCTGCGTCAGCACCAATTATATGAACACCCAATACTTCATCGGTTTTATTGTCGGATAAAATTTTTACAAATCCACCTGTATCATTCATTACTTTTGCTTTTGCATTTGCAGTAAAAGGAAATTTACCGACTTTATAGGTAATGCCCGCAGCCTTTAATTCATCTTCTGTTTTGCCTACTGAAGCAACTTCTGGGGCTGTATATATTACTGATGGAATTGCACTATAATTGACATGTCCTGCCTGCCCATCAATAATCTCTGCAACGGCAGTTCCTTCTTCGGATGCTTTATGGGCTAGCATTGGACCTAATTTGCAATCACCCACTGCATAAATATTATCGATCGAAGTTTTAAAATGATTATCAGTAATTATAAAACCTTTATCATTTAATTTAACTCCCAATTCTTCAAGATTTAATCCAAAGGTATAAGGTCTTCTGCCCGTAGAAATTAGAACCTTGTCACAGTCTATATCCATAGTTTGCCCCTTGTTTTCCACTGAGACAGATAAAGAATCACCTTCTTTGCTTACTGATCTTAATGCCGTAGAAAGTTTAAAGTCAAAACCCTGTTTAATGAGTATTTTCTGAAAACTGCTTGATACTTCTGTATCCATTCCTGGAAGAATTCTATCTGCATATTCAATGACTGTTACCTTAGAACCAAGTCGTGACCAAACGGATCCCATTTCCAGGCCTATATAACCTGCGCCAATGACAACTAAGTGATTGGGAACTGATTGCAGACTTAATGCGCCAGTAGATGATAAAATATCCTTTTCATCGATCACTACTCCATCAGGACTAGATACCTCAGATCCAGTAGCAATAATTATTTTTGCAGATTTAATTGTCTCTGATTTTTCACCTGATAAAATTTCTATTTCATTAATATTCTTTAGTTTTGCAAACCCAGACTTACGATTGATTTTGTTTTTTTTAAACAAAAATTCAACTCCTTTAGTTAGCGATTCAACACTTTCTGATTTTTTTTCCATTATTTTACTCAGATCAAAGGAAACATTATCGAAATTGATTCCCAACTTCTTTAGATCCGATGCCTGATCATATAAATGTGAGGAGTGAAGAAGAGATTTTGATGGAATACAGCCAATATTAAGGCATGTTCCTCCTAAAGTCTGACCTTTTTCAATGCAACAAACATTGTAGCCTAACTGTGCAGCTCTAATTGCACAAACATATCCTGCAGGTCCGCTACCTATAACTGTAATATCAAATTCTTCCATTCTATACCCCTAGTAGAATTCTATTTGGATCTTCTAAACTTTCTTTAACTCTAACCAAAAAAGTAACTGCGCCTTTGCCGTCCACAATACGATGATCGTAAGATAGAGCAAGGTACATCATTGGCCTAATTACGATATCGCCATTTACCGCAATTGGCCTTTCCTCAATCTTGTGCATGCCAAGTATCCCTGATTGAGGGGGGTTTAAAATAGGTGTAGACATAAGAGATCCATAAACGCCGCCATTCGAAACTGTAAATGTACCTCCTTGCATGTCATCGATACTTAATTTTCCAGTTCGAGCTTTTTGTCCTAAATTAAAAATCTCTTGCTCTATTTCTACTATTGATTTTTGATCAGCATCTCTGATAACAGGCACAACCAATCCTTGATCAGTTCCTACTGCAACACCAATATTATAAAAATTTTTATATATGACATCATTATTTTCAACTTCTGCATTAACCTCAGGAATATCTTTGAGAGCTGTGATACAAGCTTTTACGAAGAAAGACATAAATCCTAATTTTATTCCGTATTTTGACTCAAAAGCATCTTTATGCTCATTACGAGTTCTAATCAATTCGCCCATATCAACTTCATTAAATGTTGTAAGCATAGCTGCATTATTTTGTGCATCTTTGAGTCGTTTAGCTATAGTTTGTCTAAGTCGAGACATTGGCACTCTTTCTTCTTTACTGCCATGATCCTTACTTATTGATGGCTTCGTTGAAAGTTCTTGAACATTATTATTTGAAGCTAAAATATCACCCTTTGTAATCCTTCCATCTGAACGAGTAGTAGCTACTTGAGCAATATCAATATTTTTTTCTGCTGCAATTTTCCTAACTGCAGGTGATAGTTTTGAGACTTTACTCTCAAGAATTTCTTTTGGAGTATTGTCCAAAGGTACACTTGATTCTTGTATAACTGGCTTTTCCATCACCAGTTCTTCTTTGGGCTTTTCTTCTTTAGTGGTAACTATTTTCTCAGAATTTTCAGGAGCTTTTTTTACTTCTGCAGTATCATTGATGGCTCCCAATAATGCGCCTACCTCGACTGTTGATCCTTCAGGCGATGAAATTTTTTCAATCAATCCAGAAGCAGGGGAAGGAACTTCAAGAGTCACTTTATCCGTTTCTAACTCAAGCAGTGGTTCATCTAATGTAACGCTGTCTCCCTCATTTTTATACCACTTAGCAACAGTTGCTTCTACAACACTCTCACCAAGAGATGGTACTTTTATATCTACGGACATACTAATTATTTAACACTTTAACAATATTATTCAATTGGCAGTTTGAACTTTACGAGAGATACCCCATCTTTATTGTCTTTTATTTCACTTCTTTCTGACTCTGTAGCTAGTCTTAGAATATTTAATTGGTTTTCAGCGTGTCGATTAGCTATTCCTGTTGCAGGGGAAGCAGATGCTTTCCTTCCAATAAATAAGAGTTCTTCATATTTACCAGTTATTGATTGGTTAACTGACTCTACTCTATGCTTTACAAAGCGAAATGCGCCCATATTTGAAGGTTCTTCTTGAACCCAGTAAATTTCAGCTTGAGGATACTCTAGCAATTCTTCTTTTAAAGCTTCATAAGGGAACGGATACAATTGATCAAACCTTAAAATTTGAATGTTTTCTAATTTACGCTTCTCAATATAATCATCTAACTCAAAATAAATTTTTCCTGAGCAAAGAAGCAGTCTATTAATTTTAGATTTTTCAATTTTAGAAAGTTCTTTTCTTAAAATACGGTGAAAAGTTGAACCGTTTGTAAACTCAGCAATATCAGAAACATTCTTTTTATGTCTTAGCGTTGATTTAGGAGTCATTATCACAAGCGGCTTACGAAAATCCCTAAGCAACTGTCTTCTTAGAACATGAAAGTAATTTGCGGGTGAAGTGCAGTTAACTACTTGAATATTATCTTCAGCACAGAGTTGTAAGAATCTCTCTAATCTTCCACTTGTATGTTCAGGACCTTGGCCTTCATGTCCATGAGGCAGCAAGAGTGTTAGTCCTGACATTCTTAACCATTTTCTTTCACCCGTAGTAATGAACTGATCAATTATAGTTTGTGCATTATTTGCAAAATCACCAAATTGTCCTTCCCACAGAACTAAGGTTCGAGGGTCTACTTGAGAATAGCCATATTCAAATCCAAGGACTCCATACTCAGACAAAAAACTATCGATGATTTCAAAGAAGCCCTGTTCGTTTCTAAAATGCCTCAGAGGTACAAACCTATTTTCGTTAACTTGATCATAGAGTACAGAGTGTCTTTGACTAAAAGTTCCTCTACCAGAGTCTTGTCCTGAGAGCCTTACGCCATATCCTTCAGCCAATAGTGATGCAAACGCGAGAGACTCAGCAGTCGACCAATCTACTCCTTTTCCCTCATTAATACTGTTGAGGCGATCGTCATAAATTTTTTTGATTCTTTTATGAGGACTAAATTCTTTAGGTATTTGATGAATTTCTTTTCCAATTTTTTTAAATTCATCTTCTGTTATAGACGTTTGTCCCCGTCTAGCATCAATAGATGCAACATTTATTCCTTTCCATGAGCCCTCAAGCCAGTCGGCTTTATTAGGTTTATAAGATTTTGCAGATGCTAGCTCTTCATTTAACTTTTTATTATATAAAGAAATCTCATTGTCAATCTCATCCGAAGTTAATACACCCTCATCGATCAATCTTTGCTGATATATGTTTAAAGTCGTCGAATGCTCTTTGATTTTTTGGTACATTAATGGTTGAGTAAATTCTGGCAAATCCATTTCGTTATGGCCGGCTCTACGATAGCAAAACATGTCTACAACTACATCCGTCTTAAATTTATTCCTGAATTCAACAGCAAGCCTACAAACATGAACTACAGACTCTACATCATCTCCATTAACGTGAAATATAGGTGCCTGAATAATCTTAGCAATTTCAGTACAATAAGGAGCTGATCGTCCATAATGGGGCACAGTTGTAAAACCTATTTGATTATTGATTACAAAATGAATTGTTCCTCCAGTTCGAAAACCTCTTAATTGTGACATTGCAAATGTTTCAGCAACTACTCCTTGACCTGCCATAGCTGCATCACCATGAATGAGGAGACCCATGACTTTGTCATTGGTTTTGTCTTTAAGTAAAGTTTGCTCTGCTCTGACCTTGCCCATCACAACAGGATCAACTGCCTCAAGATGGGATGGATTCGGAGTTAACGAAAGATGAATCTTTTTATCATCAAATTCCCTATCACTAGAAATGCCTAAATGATATTTAACATCACCCGATCCAAGTATTTCGTTGGGATCTTCGCCGCCACCTTCAAACTTTGCCATGATGGACCTCAAAGGTACCTCCATAACTGATGATAATAATGTCAACCTTCCTCTGTGAGCTGTACCTATGTAAATATCTTCAATTCCAGATAAACAACTTTGTTTGATTATTTGCTCTATCCCTGGAACAGTTGCCTCACTGCCAACTAGTCCAAATCGTTTTGTGCCAATAAATTTTTTATCTAAGAACTTCTCAAACATTTCTGCTTCTAGCAAACGTTTGAAAATTGCTTTTTTTCCATTTGAAGTAAATTGAGTTTTATTTCTAACTTCCTCTATTCTTTCTTGAACCCATTGTTTTTGATCTGCGTCCTGAATGTGAACAAATTCTACACCTATTGATCCACAGTATGTCTCTTTTAAAATACTAATAATTTCATTTAATGTTGTGAAATTGAGCCCAAGACTACCATCAATAAATATTTCTTTACTAAGGTCTTTCTCTTCAAACCCGTAATTTCTGTAATCTAATTCGGGGTAATTTTTAATTTCTTTTAAATTTAATGGATCAAGTTTAGATGCTAAATGGCCATTAACTCTAAAAGCTCGGATTAGTCTTATCGCCCTGATTGAGTCGTATATTTGTTCTTTTAATTCATCTGAAGAAATATTTGTACTGATATTTTCATTTGCTTTGTAGGACTTTTTTTCCCAAGAACTATTAATATTTATTGCTAGGTCTTCTTCAGTTGGAAAATCGTTATTTGACCAACTAGCTCTTAAAATATTTTGTTCATTTAAATTTTTTGATAATCCTGAAAAGAATGTTTGCCAATCTTCTGGTATTTGGCTTGGATCAGTTTGATACTTTTCATACATTTGTTCAATGTAGGTAGCATTTGAACCATGTAAGAAAGAGGTTTTGTCAAAAATATCATTTGTTGAGGTTTTAGCCATTGAGTAAAATTACTTTAGATTTGATTCTTCAATACCTCAAGTAAAGTCGACCCTAATGCAGCTGGAGAATTTGAAATTTTAATGCCGGCTTCTTTCATTGCTTCAATTTTGTCGTCTGCTCCGCCTTTACCACCAGAAACAATTGCACCAGCATGCCCCATTCTTCTGCCTGGTGGAGCTGAAGTCCCAGCAATAAAGCCCACCGTAGGTTTTTTTGTAGTTTGTTTCTTTAAAAATTCAGCAGCTTCCTCTTCTGCTGATCCTCCAATTTCGCCAATCATAATTATTGACTCAGTTTCTGGATCAGAAAGGAATAAATCTAAACAATCAATAAAATTAGTGCCATTTATTGGATCTCCTCCTATGCCAATACATGTAGATTGACCCAAGCCTGCTACTGTTGTTTGATATACAGCCTCATAAGTGAGAGTTCCTGAACGCGAGACAATGCCTACATTACCTTTTTTATGAATGTGAGCTGGCATGATGCCTATTTTGCACTCATCGGGCGTAATTATTCCTGGACAGTTAGGGCCAATTAATCTTGAAGATGAAGAGCTTAATTTATCTTTAACTTTCATCATATCCATCACGGGAATACCTTCTGTGATGCAAACAATTAATTCAATCTCACTATCAATTGCTTCAATGATCGCATTTGCCGCATAAGGCGGTGGAACATAAATAACTGTAGCATTAGCATTAGTTTTTTCTTTCGCTTCTTTTACTGTATCAAAAACTGGAAGTTCAAGATGCATAGATCCACCCTTTTTAGGTGTGACACCTCCAACCATATTGGTTCCATATTTGATAGCCTGCTCAGAATGAAATGTTCCTTGCGCTCCAGTAAACCCCTGGCAAATAACTCTTGTATCTTTATTAACTATTACAGACATTAAACAAGCTTAACTATTTTTTTTGCAGCATCATCAAGGTCGTTCGCAGAAATGATTTCTATTCCTGAATTTTCAAGAATCTTCTTTCCTTGATCCACATTAGTACCTTCTAATCTAACAACAAGAGGAACGGAAATTTTTAATTCCTTTGCAGCAGAAACAATTCCCTCAGCAATAACATCGCATCTCATGATGCCGCCAAAAATGTTAACGAGAATCCCTTTAACACCCTGGTCTGAAAGGATGATTTTAAAAGCACTCGAGACTTTTTCTTTTGACGCACCCCCGCCAACATCTAAGAAATTTGCAGGTTCGCCGCCATACATTTTAATAATATCTAGGCTGGCCATCGCAAGTCCAGCTCCATTAACCATACATCCTATATTTCCATCCAATTTAATATAGGCAAGGTCATATTTTGCTGCTTCTCTTTCATACTCATCTTCTTCATTTTCATCTCTTAGTTCTTCAATTTCGGGGTGTCTATAAATTGCATTATCATCAAAGTTTACTTTAGCGTCTAAACATAAAAGTTTGTTTGTATTTGTCACTATCAGAGGATTAACCTCAACAAGACTTGCATCTTTTTCAAGAAAAAATAGGTACATATTTTTAATCAAGTCTGACAATTGATTATTCAAATCATCTCCTATTTCAAAAGCCTTTTGAATCATTTCAATATCATTATTTGTAACACCTATTGATGGTTCAATTTGAACTGTAGTAATATTTTCAGGTGTGTCTGCGGCGACAGCTTCAATATCCATGCCTCCCATTTTAGAAACTATAAATGCAACTTTACTCGTTGATCGGTCTAGTAGACATGAAAGATATAATTCTTTTTCTATATCTGAACCATTTTCAATATAAATTCGATTAACCTGTTTACCTGATGCTCCAGTTTGAGGTGTAACTAAATTCATGCCATACATTTTATTCGCTTCGTTTAGGGCATCTTCTTTAGATGAAACAACTTTGACACCTCCACCTTTTCCTCTTCCACCTGCATGTATTTGAGCCTTAACCACCCAAACTGGACCCTCAACTTCATTTACAGCTCTTTCAATTTCATCTGCGCTATATGCTACAGAGCCTGATGAAACAGGGATGTTATAACTTCTAAACAATTCTTTAGCTTGATATTCGTGAATGTTCATATTTACTTTAATGAGGGATCTATATTTTTAGCTGCATCAAATAATTCACTCACAGCTTCTATTGAAGTATCAAAATGTTTTTTTTCTTCAGCATCTAAGTCTAATTCAACAACTTGTTCAATTCCACCTGATCCGATAATAACCGGAACACCAACATAAAGATCCGTAACCCCGTATTCCCCATTTAAATGTGCAGCACACGGCAGAGTTTTCTTTTTATCATTTAGATATGAGTCAGCCATTTCAATTCCAGATGCTGCAGGACCATAAAATGCCGATCCAACTTCTAACAATTTTACTACCTCAGCCCCACCTTTCCGTGTTCTGTCAATAATTTCATCAAGTCTTGATTGGGATATTTGACCTTGGTTTACCAAATCCATCAAAGGCTTACCACTAACTGTTGTTCTATTAGGAACGGGAACCATGGTGTCACCATGTCCACCTAAAACAAATGAGTCTACCTCACTTATAGGTACATTAAGCTCTTGTGATAAGAAATATTTAAATCTTGAAGTATCAAGCACGCCCGCCATACCAATCACTTTATTTTTCGGTAAGCCAGAATATTTTTGTAGCGCCATTACGATAACATCTAATGGATTTGTAATGCAAATCACAAAAGCGTTGGGTGACGTAGATTTAATACCCTCAGCAACTTGTTTAATGATTTTCAAGTTGGTACCCAAGAGATCATCTCTTGTCATCCCTGGTTTTCTTGGCACACCAGCGGTAATGATTATGACATCAGAGTCTCGCGTATCTTCATAATTATCTGTTCCTGATAAGGAAACATTAAAACCATCAATTGCAGATGACTGCGAAATATCTAATGCTTTTCCTTTAGCTAGACCAGCCATTAAATCAAAAAGAACAACATCACCTAATTCTTTCATCGCCGCAAGATGGGCTAAAGTGCCCCCAATTTGACCAGCTCCAATAAGTGATATTTTTTTATTTTTCATCTGAGAATATTTACAATCCGTAAACTAACTAGATAGAGATTAAAATCAAGCTAAGAATCTAAATTATTTCATCGTTGGAATTGTAAATTCCGCACCTTCTCTCATGCCAGTCGGCCATCTTGAAGTAACTGTTTTCAGTCGAGTAAAAAACCTTACTCCATCCATGCCGTGCATTGCATGATCACCAAATAACGATCTTTTCCATCCACCAAAACTGTGAAAAGCCATTGGAACTGGTATGGGTACATTAACTCCTACCATACCGATCTTACATTGATTAGAAAATGCACGAGCAGTATCTCCATCACGAGTATAAATAGTGGTACCGTTTCCAAATTCGTGATCATTAACCATTTTTAAAGCATCATTAAATGTTGGTTGACGCACAACTGAGAGAACAGGACCAAATATTTCTTCTCTATATATCTTCATGTCCTCTTTAACATGATCAAATAAACAGCCACCTATAAAATATCCGTTTTCATACCCTTGAAGTGAAATCGATCTTCCATCAACAATTAATTCGGCTCCTTCAGATACTCCTTCGTCAACATAGCTTTTAACTTTTGCAAGATGGACATCGCTTATTAGTGGACCCATTTCAACCTCTGGATCAGTTCCAGGACCTACCTTTAAGTTCTGAACGCGAGGGGTTAATTTTTCAATTAGTTTATCACCCACATCACCAACAGCAACGGCGACTGATAGAGCCATACATCTCTCACCAGCTGAACCGTATCCTGCACCAATTAACCCATCAACAACTTGATCAAGATCAGCATCAGGCATAACAACCATATGATTTTTAGCGCCACCCAAGGACTGGACTCTTTTATTGTGCTTGGAAGACGTATGGTAAATGTATTCAGCTACTGGAGTTGATCCTACAAAGCTTACTGAATCTACAGCTGGATCGGTTATTAATAAATCAACTGCTTCTTTATCTCCGTTGATCACATTGAATACTCCGTCTGGGAGTCCAGCTTCTTTTAACAATTCAGCCATCATATAAGGAACAGTTGGGTCTTTTTCACTTGGCTTTAGAATAAATGAATTGCCACACGCTATCGAAATGACAAACATCCACATTGGAACCATAGCTGGGAAATTGAATGGAGAGATACCAACACTTACACCCAATGGCTGTCTCATGCTCCAACTATCAATATCGGTTCCTACATTTTCAGAGTATTCACCCTTTAATAAATGTGGAATACCACAAGCAAACTCTACAACTTCCATGCCTCGAGTAATTGAACCCGCTGAGTCCGATAAAATTTTACCGTGTTCAGAAGTCAGCTCTAGTGCAAGCTTATCCATGTCTCGCAAAATTAAATCTTTGAATCTAAAAAATACTCTTGATCTTGTTAGGGGTGGAGTTGCGGCCCATTTTTTTCCTGCTTCAACAGCACAATCAATGGCTAGTTTTACATCATCAGCATTTGCGAATGAAACTTTTTTTGTTATTTCGCCATTCGCTGGATTAAACACATCGCCAAATCTCTCAGACTTACTTATATGTTCTTTTCCATTGATAAATTGATTTACTGTTTTCATATAAAAAATATTGTAGATTAATTATGTTCAATAGCAACGTCAGATAATTATGAGAAAGCTTGACTTACACGGGTTTACATTAGAAGAGGCTTATCAAGAGTTTACAGATTTTATTTATAGTGCGTATGAAGACAGTATTTCTAAGGTTGAAATCGTTACTGGAAATAGTGGTCAAATTAAAAAAGAGTTTCCACATTGGGCAGAGAATAATCATCAAATTAGGTACATAGAAAATAGCTGGCATAAAGGGAGTTTTATCGTAAAAATCGAAAAGAAATATTAGCTGCTGAATTTGTCAATTTGGCAGTCGTATTTAGGTTCAATTGTGCATAAAGGATATTATATGTAATTCATTGATGGGCAACGCGATATTCTTTTTTCATTAATTCCCCTAATTAATAGTTGCCCATCATCATACTCACTTAAAATAAATGGACTAAATTTTTACTTTAAAAGTAAGGATATTTACTGTTGTGCAATCATTTGCTTAATGCCTGCAATTGCTTTTGCAGGGTTTAAGCCTTTTGGACATGCTTGAGTGCAATTCATAATTGTATGGCATCTATATACCTTAAATGTATCATCAAGCTCTTTAAGTCTTTCTTTTCTTTCTTCATCACGACTATCTTGCAACCATCTATATGATTGCAATAAAACAGCCGGTCCTAAATACTTATCACTGTTCCACCAATAACTAGGACATGATGTAGAGCAACAAGCGCACAATATACATTCATATAATCCATCAAGCTTTTCACGATCATTTCTTGATTGAATATTTTCAGTATCAGTTGCTTCTTGTTTTTGTTTTATTAACCATGGTTTTATAGATTTTAGTTGCTTATAAAGATTTTTAAGATTTGTTACCAAATCTTTAATGACCGGCATGTGTGGTAAAGGATAAATTCTAATATCACCTTTTACATCAGATATCGCTTTGGTACACGCAAGCGTATTCGTACCATCAATATTCATAGCACATGAACCACAAATTCCTTCTCTACAAGACCTTCTAAAGGTTAAAGAAGTATCAACTTCATTTTTAATCTTCATAACGGCATCTAGTACCATTGGGCCACAATCATCTATGTCAACTTCATAGGTGTCCATTCTTGGATTTTTATCATCCTCAGGAGACCATCTGTAGATTTTAAATTTTTTAATACTTTTATTTTCAGCTTCTAATTTATAATAATCACCGTCAGTGAGTTTTGAGTTGTCTGGAAGGTTGAATTGAACCATTAATAAACTCTTGCTTTGGGTTCTATGTATTTAACCTCATTTGAAAGGGTATATTCATGAACTGATCTGTATTCCAACTTACATTTTTCATCATCAAGCCAGGATAGTGTATGTTTCATCCAGTTTTTATCGTCTCTTTCCTTAAAGTCTTCTCGAGCATGCGCACCTCTGCTTTCTTTCCTATTATGAGCAGAATTCATGGTGACCACAGCTTGGGCAATAAGATTTTTATACTCTAACGATTCTAATAAATCTGTATTCCAGACAAGTGACTTATCTTTTATCTTTAAGTTTTCACTATCTAGCCAAGTTTCTTCTATGAGTTTTTTTCCTTCTGACATAATTTCATCATCTCTGAATACTGCACAATGTTTTTGCATAACTTTTTGCATTTGAGATCTCAGTTCAGCTGTTGTAACATCGCCGTCAGAATTTCTGGTAGCATCAAACCTTGCTATTACATCATCAATGACTGATTTAGGAATATCTTTGTTTTTTTCACCTTTGGGAACAATGTCATCAATTCTGTCCGCTGCTGCTTTTCCGAAGACAACAAGGTCAATAAGGGAGTTAGAACCTAATCTATTTGCACCATGAACACTCACACAAGCTGACTCCCCAACTGCCATTAGACCCGGCACTACTGTTTCGTCACCTTTGACAAGATTCATAACTTCGCCGTGGAAGTTAGTTGGTATTCCACCCATGTTATAATGTACTGTCGGAATAATAGGTATCGGGTCTTTAGTTACATCCACTCCAGCAAAGACTTTTGCAGATTCTGATATCCCTGGTAGTCTTTCTTCAAGAATATTGGAGTCAATATGGTCTAGATGAAGATACATGTGATCTTTATCCTTTCCCACACCTCTTCCATCAATAATTTCTTTGGTAATAGATCGTGACACAACATCTCTTGAAGCTAAATCCTTTGCCGATGGAGCGTACCTTTCCATAAACCTTTCTCCCTCACTATTTACTAGGTATCCACCTTCACCTCTGGCTCCCTCTGTTATCAAACAGCCAACACCATAAATTCCCGTAGGATGAAATTGAACAAATTCCATATCTTGAAGCGGAAGTCCCGCTCTTAATACCATTGCATTTCCATCTCCTGTACATGTGTGAGCAGATGTAGCGGAGAAATAAACTCTTCCATAACCACCTGAAGCTAATACAGTTTGTTTTGAGTTAAATACATGTAGCTTGCCGTCCTCTAAACACCAAGCAACAACGCCTCTGCATTCACCTTCAACCATAAGTAAATCTAAAACAAAATATTCGATGTAATAATCCACATCATGTTTTAAGGATTGTCCATAAAGAGTGTGAATAATGGCATGGCCAGTTCTATCTGCTGCAGCACATGTTCTTTGCGCAGTTCCATCACCATAATTTTTTGTCATACCACCGAAAGCTCGCTGATATATTTTGCCATCTTCTGTTCGACTAAATGGCACACCATAATTTTCTAACTCTAAAACTGCTTTGGGAGCATTCTTACATAAGTATTCAATTGCATCCTGGTCTCCAAGCCAATCGGATCCTTTGACCGTATCGTACATATGCCATCGCCAATCATCTTCTCCCATATTTCCTAACGCAGCTGAAATTCCACCCTGGGCTGCAACTGTATGACTTCTTGTGGGAAAAACTTTAGAAATGCAAGCTGTCTTATATCCGTTCTCCACGGCACCAACTGTTGCTCTTAATCCCGAGCCTCCAGCTCCTACTACAACTACGTCATAATCGTGATATTCAATTTCGTAACTCATATTAAAATATTAAAATTAACCACATTGATAAACATACAAAGATTAAAATAAGTATAAAAAAGGACGATATTAAAAAATTAATTATCTTTTTAGCAGATTCGTCATGAATGTAATCTTCTAGTATCTCATTTACTCCTACTCTCATATGAATTAGCCCTAAAACAGTAAATATCAATATAAATAAAATTGACTGCAGACTTCTTAATTCTTCCAATATCAGCTCATAAGGTTCACCAGAGAAATGAATCATTCTCAAAAATAGATATATGATGAGCGGGATCAATAAAATGGTAGTTAATCTGTGAATTTTCCAGGCATTTTTTGCAGATTCCATAATTATAATATGCCCATAACCATCATCCAGAAAATTACCGTTAGAATAACTGTAAGAAAGACCGTTAGCCACCCTGTCAATTTGGCAGTATTTAAGTCCAATCCATACCCTGAGTCCCAGAACAGATGTCTGATGCAATTTAAAAAATAAAATAAATATGAAAATGTTAAACCAATAAGAATTGTTCTAACAAATAAATTGTTGGCAACGTTGATTGAAGACTCATAAAAATCTTCACCACTACCAATAGCAAATAGTAAAAATATTATTATTAATGATCCCAGTGATGAAACAACTCCTGTAATTCTATGAAGAATAGATAAGACAGAAGTAATTTGCCATCTATAAACTTGAAGGTGAGGTGAAAGTGGATTACTCATTATTAATCACTTATTTATATCAAAAAGAATAGATTTAAACGACAGTAAATTAATTTTTCCTTGGTATTAATGCCCAATAATCAAGACTTAAAAGAACTGAAGGATCAAATCTATTATTTGCGTCCTGATGTTGAAACTGATAAGCCTGAGCATCTCCAATTCCATTACTTCTTATACGCAATGCTCCAAGATTATCAGAAACTTCAATCTTGTCTAAAATAGTGCTCCATGCAAAAACTGTTGTTCCCGCAAAGCATGGTGATGCATGAGTGCCTCCATTTATTGCAATTATTTTAAAAGCATTCGACAAACCATTAAATGTAAGAGCTCTTGTTAAGCTAATTACATGTCCACCATAAACAATTCGTTTTCCAAACCTTCCACCTTTTTCGACAAAATGATTAAAATGAACTTTTGCATTGTTCTGGTAAAGTTTAGTTGCCATCATGTGTTCTGCTTCTTCAACAGTCATTCCATCGATGTGATTAATTTTTTCATTAACATTATAATCTTCGTAACAGAGAGCAGATCCAGATGCTGAATAGTCAAAATTCGAAACATCAAAATTATAATTTTGTGCAATTGATATTATATCCTTATTTGATACTTCTTTATTTAAATCAGGAATTGAAGGATCGACTTTTTTAAGTTTTTTATTTTTCTTTCTTACCATAACCCATCTTTTATAATCGATTACAGACTCACCATGCTGATTGGATCCAATTGAATGAACATATACAACCCCGTTATCTCCACTCGAATTTTCTTTAATACCTATAACCTCTGAGGTTGAATGAATTGTATCGCCTGGGTAAGCAGGTTTGAGAAATTTGCATTCAGCATACCCAAGATTAGCAATTGCATTTAATGAAATATCTGGAACAGTTTTTCCAAACGCAATATTGAATAAAAGAAAATCGTCAACTGGGGATTCATCTAGAGACATCTTTTTTGCAAACTCTTTTGATGAATGTAAGGCATACCTAGAGCCATAAAGAGCAGTATATAATGCACAGTCTCCTGAAGTAATTGTTCTAGGTGTTGCATGAATAATTTTTTGACCCATCTTAAAGTCTTCAAAAAAATTACCAATTTTGTATTTACTTGTTGAAGTCATAGATTCCTCAATATGAGAGTCTTCCTCAACTTTATTGACCAGCGATTCTGCTTCTATAACTCTTTTTGCATGGGCAACATGAAGTTCTTCTATTTGACTATCCTCAAAAGTTATAACGCCAATATTAGGATCTTTTTTTCGCGCTTCTTCAAAAGCAGCTACAATTCTTTTGGCTTTATCAAGTTGTTCCACGGTAGGAGTAAAAATTTTGTTGCATATTTGAATTTGCCCAGGGTGAATAAGCGTTTTGCCATCAAAACCCAAACCATGACTATAAGTACATTCTTCCTCAAAACCTTTTGAGTCTCTAATATCGTTAAATACTCCATCTAGTATTGATAATTTAAATGCTTTAGAGGCCATCATACATTTTTCAAAACTTGTCACTAAAGCAGTTCTTTTTAATTCGTCTTCAAGTCCAAGTTCAGTTGAAAGATCATTGGTTCCCATTACAAAACATTTTAAATGTTTTGATGCTTTAGCAATGTCATATGCGTTTACTATGGAAAGTGCAGTCTCCATCATTACCCATATTTTTATTTCCTTTGTACTAATATATTTTTCGCAATCCTGTATATCTTTAGCCTCATTAACCTTTGGTACCAATATTGCATCTGGAGAACACACCTCTAAAATCTTTAAATCTTTCTGTCCTTCTTCTGAGTCTAAGTTATTAATTCTAATTACTTGCTCTTTGTTTTTATTCACTCCCGAATTGAGAATATTAATAATGGCTTTTCTTGCATCTTCTTTTGCACTTAATGCTACTGAGTCCTCTAAGTCGTAAATCAATGCGTCTACATCCAACGTACTGCTCTTCTTTAATGCCTTGGCATTAGAGCCTGGAACATAAAGCACGCTTCTTCTTGGTTTTCTTACATTTTTTCTCATTATTTTAAATGATCCTCTATAAGCATTTCAGCAATTTGAATTGTGTTTAAGGCTGCGCCTTTCCTCAAATTATCAGATACTACCCAAATTGATAAACCATTTTTAGTTGAAGTATCCTCTCTAATTCTTGAAACATAAGTATCATCATTGCCAGCACATTCCTTTGGTGTTACGTACCCACCATCTTCACGTTCATCTAATAATTTACAACCTGGTGCATTTTTAATGGCATCTCTTGCTTGTTCTACAGAAACTTTTTCGTGAAATTCTATATTCACTGCCTCTGAATGACCAATAAAGACCGGTACTCTCACACAAGTCGCACTAAAACTTATTTCATTAGATAAAATCTTTTTTGTTTCTTGATCCATCTTAAGTTCTTCTTTTGTATAACCATCATCCATAAATTTATCAATGTGTGGAATAACATTAAATGCAATTGGTTTTGTAAACTTTATGTTGTCTTTTATTTCGTCAGAAAACATATTTTTTGTCTGGTCGAATAACTCATCCATACCAGCTTTGCCTGCACCTGAAACAGATTGATAGGTTGATACAATCACCTTTTTTATTTTTGAAATTTCGTGCAATGGTTTTAATGCTACGACTAGTTGTATTGTTGAACAATTAGGGTTAGCAATAATATTTTTTATTTTATAATCTTTTATAGCTTCAGGATTTACTTCAGGAACGATTAGTGGAATATCTTTATCCATTCTAAATTGACTTGAATTATCGATAACAATGCAATTTTTTTCAGCAAACTTGGGTGCCCATTCTTTTGATACGCTCGCTCCTGCGGAAAATAGTGCTAGATCGGCTTTTGCAGGATCAAATTTATCAATTGCTTCGACTGTAAGCTCCTTGTCTCCAAATTCAACTTTAGCTCCCTCACTTTTACTTGAGGCAACAGGAAAAATATTAGATGAGTCGTACTTTCTATCTGAAAGTATGTTAAGCATCTCTCGACCGACATTTCCAGTTGCTCCAACTATTGCGATGTTTAAGCTCATAAATTAAAAATTCTGTTTTAATTGATTAATAATTTTGTCTCCCATTTCAACTGTCGACAGATTTTTATTATCATCACCTATTAAGTCGGCTGTCTTATAGCCATCTGAAAGTACTTTATTAACAGATTGATTGATGAGATCAGATTCCTTATCCATATTAAATGAATATTTAAGGCACATTGCAAAGCTTAAGATTGACGCAATAGGATTTGCTATTCCTTTACCGGCAATATCAGGTGCTGATCCGTGAACGGGTTCATAAAGAGATTTTCTAAAGTTATTTGAGTCGAATGCGCCCAATGAAGCTGAAGGCAGCATACCTAAAGATCCTGTTAACATAGCGGCTTCATCAGACAGAATATCACCAAATAAATTATCTGTAACAATTACGTCAAATTGTTTTGGATTTCTTACAAGTTGCATAGCGCAATTATCCGCATACATGTGTGAGAGTTCAACATTTGGATATTCATTTTTATGAACGTAAGACACTTCTTCTCTCCATAAAATGCCCGACTCCATAACATTTGATTTTTCACATGAAGTTACCTTGTTGTCTCTTTTGCTTGCCAGTTCAAAGGCTATTCTCGCAACTCTTCTTATTTCTTCTGTACTGTATGACTGAGTATTAATTCCAACTCTAGTTCCGTCACTTTTTTCTTCGATACCTCTTGGCTCTCCAAAGTAAATACCGCCTGTAAGTTCTCTAACAATTAGGATGTCTAAACCAGAAACAAGTTCAGATTTTAAAGATGATGCATCAACCATTGATTCAAAACATAAAGCAGGTCTTAAATTGGCAAATAGATCCATTTCTTTTCTGATGCTTAAAAGCCCTTGCTCAGGCCTTAAAGAGAAATCAAGATTGTCCCACTTTTCTCCTCCAACAGCGCCAAGTAAGACGGCATGAGAGTCTTTTGCCTTATCTAATGTTTCATCTGATAAGGGGACACCATATCGATCATAAGCCGCTCCCCCAATATCATCTTTTTGTATTTCAAATGCAACATTACTATTTTCTTCAACACATTTAGCAACTTTAATAACTTCATCCATTACTTCTGGGCCAATACCATCTCCAGACAAAATTAATAATTTGTATAATTTACTCATATTGTTTTACTTCCATATAACCAAGGGGTTTCTTTAGCTTGATTATTTTCAAAATCTGAAATCGAACTTGATTTATTTAAAGTTAGACCAATGTCATCGAGTCCTTCAATTAAACATTTCTTCTTAACAGGATCGATTTCGAATGTTATTTCTTTTTGTTCATTGTTTTCTAAATAAGTTATGTTCTGCTTTTCTAGATCAATGTTGAAATTCAATGTATTCTCAGCTGTGTCCTGTAATTTAGCTACTGTTTCTTCGTCAAGAATTATAGGTAAAATTCCGTTTTTGAAGCAATTATTATAAAATATATCAGCGTAACTTGGTGCGATTATACATTTAATGCCATAGTCAGCAATTGACCATGGAGCATGTTCGCGTGAAGAGCCACAACCAAAATTTTTACCCGCTATTAAGATACTTGCCCCATTGTACTGATCTTGATTGAGTGCAAAAGAATCTATTTTGTTACCGTCTTGATCAAACTTTAACTCAAAAAATAAATATTCTCCAAGACCAGTTCTTTTAATTGTTTTCAAAAACTGTTTTGGGATTATCATATCTGTATCAACATTAGTTATCCGTATAGGAATTGCATTGCCAGTTAGTTTATTAAATTTCTCCATTATAGATCTCTAAAATCAGTTAATTTACCTTTGATAGCTGCAGCAGCAGCCATTTGTGGACTCATTAAATGCGTTCGCCCACCTCTTCCTTGTCTTCCTTCAAAATTTCTATTTGAAGTTGATGCGCATCTTTCTTGAGGTTTAAGTTTATCTGCATTCATGGCTAAACACATTGAACATCCTGGATCTCTCCAATCGAACCCTGCTTCTATAAATATTTTATCTAAGCCTTCCTTTTCTGCCTGTTCTTTCACAAGTCCTGAACCTGGGACAATCATTGCATGAACATTTTTTTCAACTTTGCGACCTTTCGCAATTTTAGATACAGCCCTTAGATCTTCTATTCGTCCATTTGTGCAAGATCCAATAAAAACTTTATTTACTTCAATTTCATTAATTGGTGTATTAGGTTCGAGACCCATATAATCAAGCGCTCTTTCAATAGATCTCTTTTTTTCATCACTACTTGCATTTTTTGGATCAGGAACGTAGCCGTCAATTGAAACAACATCTTCCGGACTTGTTCCCCAAGTTACTTGAGGAATAATTTCGTCTGCTTTTATTTCTACGATCTCGTCATATTGTGCGCCTTCATCAGTAGCAAGTGATTGCCAATACTTAATCGCCGTTTCAAACTCTTCGCCAGAAGGAGCAAGTGGTCTGCCCTTTAAATATTCCCAAGTTTTTTCATCAGGGCTGATTAAACCAGCTCTTGCGCCTGCCTCAATAGACATATTGCAAACCGTCATTCTGCCTTCCATTGATAAATTTTTAATTACGTCACCTGTATATTCAATCACATAACCTGTTCCACCAGCAGTTCCTATTTTTTTTATAATTGCTAATATTATGTCTTTTGCAGTTACACCATCCACAACCTCACCTGTAATTTTAATGCACATATTTTTAGCTTTTGTTTGAATCAGAGTTTGGGTAGCAAGAGTATGTTCAACCTCAGATGTTCCTATACCCCAGGCTAAAGCGCCGAAAGCACCATGAGTAGATGTATGGCTATCTCCACAAACTATTGTCATTCCAGGTTGAGTAAATCCTTGCTCGGGTCCAACAATATGAACGATACCTTGCCGCTTATCTGACATCGGTAGGTAAGTGATATTATTTTCACTAGCATTTCTCTCTAGTGTTTCAACTTGTAATTTTGAATCTGGGTCTGCTATGCCCTTATCTCTATCCATAGTGGGCACATTATGATCTGCTGTCGCCAGAGTAAATTCAGGTCTTCTAACTTTTCTGCCACTCATTCGCAATCCTTCAAAGGCCTGCGGACTAGTTACCTCGTGTACAAGATGTCGGTCTATATAAAGTATGGTAGTTCCATCATCATTTATGGAAACGATATGGTTATCCCATATTTTATCATACAAAGTTTTTGGCGCACTCATAATTCAGTTAATGATATTAAAAAGAAAAAGAATTGTTTATTCTTTTGTGCTGTCTGTTTCTTCTGATTTTCCATCTTCCGCCTCAGGACTAGTTTCCTCTTTTGCTTCAGGTGTATCTTCAGTTTGTGACTCTGAAGTCTCAGCTTGCATCGTAGCCTCATCTTCAGTTGCAAGTTCTTCTGCGGCAACGATTTGATCTTCCGCAACCTCTTCTGTTTCATCAATATATAGACTGGCTAAATCAGGCTGTTTTTTTCTAATTCTTTCAACAATTCTTGCTTTTTTTCCAGTTAGGTCTCTTAAGTAATAGAGCTTTGCTCTCCTCACCTGGCCACTTCTTACAATTGAAATAGAATCAATAGTAGGACTAAAAATTGGAAAGACTCTCTCAACACCCTCGCCAAAAGATATTTTTCTTACTGTGAATGAAGAACTGAGACCTCTATTCTTTTTTCTTATACAAACACCCTCAAATGCTTGGATACGTTCCCTTGTACCCTCTCGTACTTTAACATTCACTCTGACAGTATCTCCTGGATGGAACTGAGGTATTTTCTTACCTTTAATAAGTGTCTTTATCTGATCTTTTTCAAACTGCTCTATAATATTCATGATTGCCTCGCACCGTCTTTTAATACTTTATTTCTTGCTTGTCTTGTTTTTTTTGTAGTTTTTCCATATGTCTGGCCTCATTTTCTTAGTTATTTTCTCGGACATGTCCAAGCGCCATTTACTGATATTCTTATGATTACCTGACAATAATACATCTGGAATAGTCATGTTTTTCCATGTTTTTGGCCTGGTATATTGCGGATACTCTAACAAATCATTATTAAATGACTCCGTTTCACTGGACTCTCTATGTCCCAAAGTCCCAGGAAGAAGTCTAACTATAGACTCAACTAAAACCTGAGCAGCTAACTCTCCACCAGCTAAAATGTAGTCTCCAATACTTAATTCTTCTATAGTGTAGTAATCCAAAAGACGTTGATCGATTCCCTCATATCTCCCACAAAGAAGATTTATTCCTTTCATTTTTGATAATTTGACAACTTTCTTTTGCGTGAGAGGCTTTCCCCTTGGGCTTAAGTAAATCAATGGATATTTTTCTTTGGATTTTATATTTCTATAGCATGCATCAATAGCTTTACCCATGATATCTGGTTTAAAAATCATTCCAGGCCCACCACCAGCTGTTGTATCATCAATTTTTTTATATTTATCTTTAGTATATTTCCGAGGATCAATTGTTTTTAATGACCATATTTTTTTGCTATGAGCTTTACCTATAACGCCTTGTCCAAGTATACCAGGAAAAGAGTCAGGAAATATTGATATGATTTTAACTTTATACATTTTATTAATTTAAATATTCACTAACATTTTGAACCAGTAATAATTTTTTCTCTAAGTCCACTTTCTTTATTGTAGTTTTTGAAAATGGTATAAAAAAATCTTTTTGATCTTTATTTCTTACCTCTATCAAATCAGCTGATCCATAATTTTCAACTGAACATACTGTTCCAAGTGATTTTTCATTTTCATCCTTTACCTCTAAACTAATTAATTCATGAAAATAATATTTTTTGCGATCATTTATATCAGGTAATTCAGAGGACTCTATTTCTATAAGAGATCCAACTATTAACTCAGATTTTTCTCTACTATCAACTTCCTTACATGAAACAATATACCCATTAGGCAGTACTTTTATTTTTTTTAGATTTATAGATCTATAATTTTTTCCAATATTAAAAGACTTGAACTTAAATAAATTATCAGGGTTTTCCGTAAAAGATGTGATCTTGAAAAACCCCTTTAATCCATGAACGCCTCTAACTTCGCCAACTACTATGAACTTAGACATGATGAATAAGACTTTTATTTATTCTCGTCTCCTGCTTGGTCTTCCCCTGTTTTTGTCTCTTCAGCTGGAGCTTCTTCTGCTGGAGCTTCTTCTGCTGGAGCTTCTTCTGCTGGAGCTTCTTCTGCTGGAGCTTCTTCTGC
>ERZ802822.71-NODE-71-length-74568-cov-32.879972_pt1 | contig 74568 bp, 60 predicted proteins | sample MGYA00345649_ERZ802822 | MGnify/ENA primary metagenome ERZ802822 (study PRJEB30503, sample SAMEA104212359) | marine metagenome | biome: Westerlies Biome; feature: [SRF] surface water layer (ENVO:00010504) within the epipelagic zone...; material: water... | reverse complement strand
ATTCAATCATCGTAGTGGTCCCCTTATCAGTACCAGATAGGTAGCGTTAGCCACCAGTTCCACCATTCAGGCCATCCGCGCGTCCAAAATGGACCGCTAATGACAATGCAAACGGCACTCCAAAACGCTGCTGAAATCGCGACAAAGGTGCCGAGTCGGTGAATGCCAAGCGCGCCAATTGAGTAGCCTATATCGTCACGGAAATAGGTATTCTCGTGCTCTCCCGTTTTGACGGGTTCGCCATCTCTTGGGTTTGTTGCCATCAAGATGAGCGAGCCGTGCATCGATAATGCGAGCGCTGTGGTGAAGAAGAACGTCACAGCCAACATATGCGCAGGGTTGTAGTGGAAGTGGAGGAATTGGTATCCCACGTTCGAAACCCAATCGAGGTGACTCATGATCCCGTAGGGGAAACCATGGCCCCAAGCGCCAAGCAATACCGGGCGAATAATCACCAACGTTACGTAAGCCAAAACGGCAAACGAGAAAGCGAAGGGGACGTGCAAGCCCATACCCAGTTTGCGTGAGATCTCAACTTGCCTAAAAATCCACGAAACAAAGGCGCCCGTGGCGCAAATCGTGATGATTTGCCAAAGTCCACCTTCTTTAAGCGGAGCCAAGCCCAAACCATACGACAAATCAGGCGGCGCGATGTTGATTCGCCAGATATTCCATGTGTCGCCAAGCGCTGCACCGTAGAAAATCAGCGCTGTTCCCGTTACAGCAAAGAACAGGGTCGTAATTCCGAAGAATCCGACATAGAACGGGCCTACCCAGAAATCGAAAAGATCTCCTCCGAGGAGCGTGCCGCCCCGGACGCGATACTTCTTTTCAAAGCTCATCATCGACATTGCATACTTCTCCCTTCCGAGCGCTAAGCGCTCCCTTCTTCCGGTCCGCAATGGCTAGTTGGACCGATTGATCAAACCCCTCGTCCTAAGACGCGGAGCCAAACGTCATTAAATTCGCATAAAGGCGTAAGGTGCGATGCTATTCGCAGCGCGCTTAGCTTCTTGCCAGCAATTGAGTTCGTGCTGTCGCACCAACTTCAATCGATTTACGGCTGCTTGTCCCAAAAACCATACAAACATCGTTAGGAAGAGCAGTCGAAACTGCAGGTGTTCCCAGATGGTCTTTCGCTCGGTATTTCGCTTAGTTGCAGTCATTTTGTCTCCCGTCATCGGTGTTGGCCGTGCCGTGTTGTTGTAATTCATCGCGCTCATACGGCGCTTCCGAGTTGCAGTACGCGGCCCGCATCCAGAACGTGCGCTGCACTCACAGAATCCGATTCATCTTGGCGCGCCGCCTGTTCAGCACTGTCGCGCAGCCGCTTTGCGGCCGATATTCGGACTAATATGGGTTGTTGTTCGATAATTTGGTCGAGTAAGGCCTGCGCGTCATCAAGCCAGGGCAGGCTCGCACGTGCGGGCGTTGCGACGGTTTCATCGAGATCAGTGCCTAAAGGCAAAATATGGAAAAGGGCATCGAAGAGCGCATTGCACACTTCCTGAATGAGATAGCAGGCACCGGAGTAACCCATAAAGGGCGTCCCGGTATGTCGGCGTATGATCGTGCCTGGCAATGAAGCAGGTATAAACATGCTTCTGTTGCCCGCCTCGGCGATATACATTCGTTCGTTATAGCCGCCAAAGACAATCAGTGGTGTTGTCTTGTAGATTGAGTCGCGGACATCTTGGTTGTCTGGTTTGACGCCCGCTTTTCGCGAAAAATGAAACGCGCAGGGCAGACCGAGATCTTCCTCGAGGAAGTGACGGAGTCCACGTGTGTAGGTGTCTGTTGCTACAACGCCAAAGCTTGCCGTTGCAAAGAAATCTTGGGTCACTGACCGCCACAAGTCCCAAACGGGCTTCAAGGTTGTCATTTTCTCCTGTGCAATGAATGGCTCTGGATCTATGTCGAGTAACTCGCCCAGTGTTCTCAGGAACTTCGTTGTGCTATCGAGGCCTATGGGCGCTTGCAAATAAGGCTTATCAAGCGTCTCGCAGAGTTTTCGGCCAAATTCGCGGTACATACATATATTGACCGCGGCATCGTCGAGTTTAGGAACGTCGTTTAAATGACAGCCGAGCGGAAACACTAAGTTGACCTCGACGCCCATACCAGCAAGCATTCTTTGAATTTCGGCGAGGTCGGACCAGGTGTTGAAATATCCGTAGGCTGGGCCAATGATATTGACCTTTTTACTGGGGGCCTCGGTCGTTTTCTTGGCTGCTTTACGCTTTTTACTCGCGCCGTACTGCTCCCACAGCCAAACGAGGGCCCGATCGGCACTTTGCCATTGATCTTCATCAATTGTACGGGGCAGAAATCGCTTGATGTTGGTGTCTTCCGGCGTGACGCCACCGCCAATCATTTCAGCAATGGAACCGGTAACGACGACGGAGGGCTTTTTGGGGTCTAAGGTTTGGTGTGCACGACGAAGTGCTCCCTCAGTACCGTGCTGACCTAGCTCTTCCTCAGCAAGTCCAGTAACTACAATAGGCAGCTCATGGGGTGGAAGACCATCTGTGTAGTGCAGAACCGATGTAACCGGCAGATTTTCACAGCCTACAGGGCCATCGATGATGACTTGCAGGCCCTTGACAGCCGTGAAGACATAGACAGAACCCCAGTAGCCGCCAGCGCGATCGTGATCGAGTACGAGCATTAGCTAGCACCTCCTACACCTGTTCGCGCAATAATTTCAGGCGTCCAAACACCACTCGTCGGCCCGTCACCAACACCTTCAAAAAATGCTTCCATGGTCAGCATGCGTGGCTGATTGGAGAGGGCGGAGTTAATGACCTGAGCAACTGATCCGGCACCGGCCGCGCCCATGAGGGGACGTGCGGATATTAAATTAGTGAAGTAGAGGCTCGGAATAGCACGTTCCTTTGCCTTTTGAACCACGGGCGTAGTACCGATAACGAGGTCGGGCTTAAACGTCTCCATGGCAATCAGATCGTCTTCGAGTGATGCCCGGAATTTCACGGACACCCCACGAGCCTCGAGCCAGTCCGCATCGACTGCAGAAAACTCTGTCTTGGGGCAAGCGGAACCAACGTACGCGACCTCAGCACCACTCTCGATCAGGAGTCTGGCAACCAGGAGTTCAGAACCTTCATAGCCAGACAGTGTAATTTTCGCATCGATCGGATTGTTGTCGAGCGCTGCACGAATGGCGCTTTTTTGTGTGCTGATGGCGGCATCGATTGATGCACGATCAGTACCCAGTAACTCGCCCATGGCCTCAAGCCATGCGGCTGTGCCCTCGACACCTACCGGCGCCGATCCGAGTAACGGGCGACCAGCAGCGCGGAATTGGCGGGCCGTAGCGGTATAGAAAGGATGAATCATCGCTGCCACTTGGCAATCGAGAGCCGCGTATAGCTCACGCCATTCACGCGTTGGCACAACGGGACCTGCTGCGGCACCAAGCGAGTCCAAAAGCCGATCGATAGTAATAGCGTCAACCGGAAACATCTCGCCCACCAGGGCTACTGTTGGTCTGGCCTGCTGCGTATCACTCTGAGTGGGTCGAGCGACCGGGCCGGCCTTTATCTCTTCGCTAGCATAGGCGAGCATCGCCCCCGCTAGGACATCTTTTGCTTCTGCGTGCGTTGGAACTCCAAAGCCTGGCACATCAATGCCGACAATGCGCACACCGTTAATTTCTTTTGGGAGAAGCTCGAGTGGTACACCCGACGCCGTAGGAACGCAGAGGTTGATGATAACAACGGCATCGTTTTTATCGGGATCAGCGAGGTCATGGACCGCTTCTCGGATGTCCTCAAATAGTTTACCCGTTACCAGTGACTCGGAGTCGAAGGGTACGTAGCCAACCGTGCGTTTCGCACCGTAAAAGTGTGAGGTAAAGGTGAGTCCATAGACACAACAGGCTGAACCCGATAGAACAGTGGCTGTGCGACGCATTCTCAGTCCGACACGTAGAGAGCCAAATGCCGGACACATGCTTTGCGGCTGATCGTGCGGGCCTTTCGGATAATCTTCGGCGAACTGGGCCATCAGCTCGGTCTTGCCGGCAGCACTAGCTGCTGCCGCGAGCGTATCGGCGCCTGCATGGCAGCCGAGGTCCGTTGTCTCGATGATGTCAGTCTCAGATGCTGTCATAGACGACCTCGAGACTGGGCTTATTCAGTGTCTCGACATTACATAGATCAGCCAAGGTTGCGGGCTGTAAAACAACGTCGCGACCCACTGTATCCCCGTCAAATAGGGACAATAATTCGTCTTGCGTCATCGGAAGAGGGCGGTGTGGCGTTGATTCACCTGCATTTAGTGCAAGCTCGGCAAATAACGGCCCCCACTCACTGTCCGGATGACCGATAATTTCGTAGCTCGCACTTTTGCGACGAATGTCTTCGTTGGCCGGTATGGCAGCGAGTTCAGGGATGCCGGCCGCCTTACAGAATGCCTGGGCTTGACCACCGCCATCGTCTTTATTGATAACCATGCCGGCAACGCCGACATTGCCACCGAGCTTTCTGAAGTATTCGACGGCAGAGCAGACATTATTTGCCACGTACAGTGACTGAAGATCATTGGATGCTACGACGATCACCTTCTGGCACATGTCGCGTGCAATCGGGAGGCCAAAGCCACCGCAAACCACATCGCCTAAGAAGTCTAGAAGGACGTAGTCGAAATCCCAGTCATGGAAACCCAGTTTTTCGAGGGTTTCGAAGCCGTGGATGATGCCGCGACCACCGCAGCCTCGACCGACCTCGGGCCCGCCAAGTTCCATGGCGTAGACGCCGTCTCGCTTAAAGCAAACGTCCTCTACCCGGCACTCTTCACCAGCTGCTTTCTTCGCTGAAGCTGTCTCGATGATAGTGGGGCAGGCCTTGCCGCCAAACAGCAGCGACGTGGTGTCACTTTTCGGATCGCAGCCGATCAATAATACTTTTTTACCCTGCTGAGCCATCATGTAGCTTAAGTTCGCAAGGGTGAAGCTCTTTCCAATTCCGCCCTTGCCGTAAATCGCGATGATCTGTGTGCCTTGTGCGCTATCGGCTGACGTTGCGAGAAGATCTGCCCGTTCTCCACTCGCTTCTAACCCTGGATCATATTCAGTTGCAGTACTCATATCGATCTCCAGTCGATGACCATTTTTAGGCAGCTGCTTTCGTTGAACGCGCGGTCGTAGGCCTGAGCGGCTTGATTGACCGGTAGCACATCGGTTATCAACTGGGAAAAATCTAACGTGCCGTCAGATGCCAGTCGTGCTGCTTCTTTGAGGTCTTGTGGTTGCCATTCCGCACTTACTAAGAGATTGATTTCTCTAATAAATGCGGGTGGAAAGTTGAAGGTTGCCGCAGTGGAATAAAAGCCGCCCATGACAACTGTCGCGCCGGGTTTGCACCGCGCTATCATCTGGTTGAGTGCACTAGCACTGCCACTCACATCACAGACAACACCGTAGTCATAGCGTGGGTCTTGTTCTGCGTCGTAGACCATGTAGTCAAGATTTGCGGGGCGTCGTGCAGGGTCGCGCTCCCAGACAGTGGGCGATACGCCGTGGACGATGCGAGTAAGACGCGCCAAAAGCTGACCAAGGGCACCGTGTCCTACTATGAGCTCAGGCGGCCCAGCGACTTCGCATCGCCGTAAAATGTGGAGTGCGGTTGCCGCGAGAGCGAGCAGCACGCCGGTGCTGCCAAGCTTCTCCGGAAGGGCGATAAGCTTATCTTCACGACAGATAATATGACGTGCACTGCCACCAAACAGGTTTTTGGCATCGGTAAAGCCAACACTGCCCGGGGCAAAGACATAGGTTCCAGGCTCAAAGTTTGAGCCCTTTGGAGATTCTAGTATTTTACCAACGGTCTCATAGCCGGGAACGAGTGGATACCCTAGGCCCGGAAACGGAGGCATTTGCCCTGTGAGCATGAGTCGCTCAGTACCGGTGCTGATGCCCGACCAGTGTGATTCGACTAGACATTCATTGGTCGAGGGAGCACGTAAAGAGGCCGCGCGAAGCTCTAACGCCCCGGGCTTTTCAAAAATAACCGCTGTTGTCTTCTTATAGGTCACGGTTTATGGCCTCAATACTCGGTTAAAAGAACACCGAATGTGTAAATGCGTGCTTATCTCTATGTGTCAGTTTAATAGTACATACAAAAGTGTCAATATAAAATGACATTTGGTTTTTTTGCAACGAGCACTCTTACCAGCGCAGGAATATGCGTGCGCTTTTCTTTCACAGACTGAAACCCTGCCTGTTTGAGCGCTGAAGTCAGTTCTGTTTTGGTTCGCGGCCGACCGCTGCCCATGGCCCATAGGTAAAATCCAAAGTAGGTATGCCCTATCGATTCTGCCGCGCGCGTACCGGCCATTGGCTCAGCGATGATGAGCTCGCCGCCCGCGGGGAGTGCGTCGAAGCAGCGTGCCAGCAAATCATTGATCGGCTGATCGTCATGATCGTGAAGGATTCTGACTAGACTTATGGTGTCAAAGGTTTTTGGAATAGGGTCTTTAAACATATTTCCGGCAAACGCTTCGAGGTGGTCGCGCTGTTTTGCCGGGATGGAAGCAATCACCTGTGGTAAATCGAATACAGCGGTCGTGGCATACGGAAATCGCTCAGCAGCAAGTCGAGCAAAGGTACCGGTTCCGCCTCCCAAATCTAACAGGCGTTGCCCTGCGGTTAGCTTGATCGTGTCTAAAATGTGGTTTGCGATAAGGTGCTGGGAATCGGCCATTAATTCGCTGTAACGCGCTGCCGCCGCTGGATCGCTGTGATTGCCGTCTACATAGGGCCAGTAACCGCGGAGCGCTGCATTGTCTCTGCTGCGCAATAAGCTGGCGGGGTCCGCCATGTCGCGGTAGAGCAAATCATGATGTCTCAACATGCTCTGAACACCCGGATTGCCATGGATCGACGCGCCTAGTTCACCCAGCGTCCAGCTGGTCGAGTCGACGTTCTGTAGTAAATCGATGGCCGTCGCCGCCTTGACGAGTGTTGCCGCAGCGTCGTGTTCAAGTTCACAGTAGTGCGCAATCTCATCGAGTGTTGCGATACGATCTTTCAGGCACTCAAGTAAGCCAAGTTTGTATGCAGCGCTGAGCGTTTGGGAGTAAACAAAACCAGCCAAGATATGATGTAGATCGGTCGCGCGTGTACGAGCGATAGATTGACTGATCGGTAGTCGTGCCGCCCACTTTTGGAAGGAGCCACTTCTAAGTAGCCTGTTACGCCACAATAGAAAGCGTCCAAACCAGCTAGATGGCCTGTCTTTTTGCTCGGCGTAGCGCGGATCAGCGGCCGATCTAGTGGCCATTAGGCGGCAACTTGCGCCATTTTCTCGGGGAGGAATCGCTTGGCCTGAGCTCGGACAATTTTTTGCAATAGGTCATGCCCTGCACACGCGGGCATACTATCAAGACCGGCTTCAAGGCATTCTTTGAGTCTTGACACAGCCCCATCGAGTCCCAACTCTCGCACAGCGCTAGGGCGGTCAAGTTTGACGTCAATACCCGTTGGTTTGCCGAGTGTCTCTGCGTCGGAAATCGCATCTTTGATGTCATCAGCGACCTGGTAAGCCTCGCCAATACTAGCGCCAAGATTCACCCATGGGCCGGGATCAACACCCGCAGAGGCGGCGCCCGCGCAGGTTGCCGCGACGAACAGAGCCCCGGTTTTAGCGCGGTGATAGCGCGACAAGTCGATGCTGCGTTCGCACTCCCAGGCCTGACCAGCGCAAATGCCGTGTGGCGCGCCCACTCCCCTGGCGATAATTGTGGTGACGAGAGGTACTCGTTCAGTGCGAATGGCTTGAACAGCGTGATCGGACAGTGTTTGAAAAGCAGCGACGATTAATGCATCGCCCGTCAGTACAGCGATGCGCTCTCCAAACTTAGCGTGGACCGACGGCTTACCACGTCTCTGGGTGGCGTCGTCAAAGCAGGGTAGGTCGTCATGGACCAAAGATGCGCAGTGCAGCAACTCAACCGCGGTGGCTGCAGCGTTAGCCAGTCCTGTGTCGCTGGAGTTGTTGGCCAGTGCCACCGCTTTGCAGAGTTGCGGCCTGACTCGAGCGCCCCCCGGAAAGACCGCATAATTAAGGGCCTGTGCAAGCAATGGTGGGCACTGCGCCGTGGCGTGTTCTGCCATCGCTTCTTCAATAAATTGCTCGCAATCCAGTAGCGTTTTTTCCATGCAGATCACCATTTTGATAAGTGTTGTTTTATTTATACATTATTTTTGTCTATATTAGTTGACACACTACGCCGATCTTGCAACCCCTGCAAGCAGAGAGCGGGAGAATTGCTATGGAACAAACGCTGTTATCAAAGTCGGATGGTTTGGGCTTTGATCTGCCGGTCGCCAAAAATGGTTACCGGTGGTGGTATGTCGATGGGTTTAGCGATTGTGGCTCACATGGCGTTACGCTGATCTTCTTTATAGGCTCAGTATTTTCACCGTTTTATGCGAGTGCTAGGCGCAAAGGTGAGGCCGATCCGCGTGATTTTGTTTGCGTTAATGCGGTGTTTTATGAGCGCGGTCGGAAGTACTGGGCTATGACTGAGCGTCAGTCCCGCGATCTTCAAACGACATCCAGTAGTTTGGTCATCGGCCCGTCTTCGATGTCCTTTGACGGCAGTGCTCTGACCATTGACTTAGATGAGCGATCAGCGCCGTTCAGGCGATCAATTAAAGGGAAGGTGGTGGTTGAGATGCCTGCTCGAACCGATGAGTGTTACTCGCTGCACTGCGCAGGGGAGCATCGTTGGTGGCCCATCGCTCCGGCTGCCAAAATTCATGTGGACCTCACTGCGCCGAATGTGAATTGGAGCGGAAACGGTTATGTCGACAGTAACGGCGGTACGGTTCCGCTGGAAAAAACATTTGTTAACTGGCATTGGTCGAGAGCTGACATGGGTGCTGACAATTGCCGAATCGTTTACGAGGCTCATGGTCGAGACGGTGAGACGTGTTTGATGACATTATTTGGAGGCGCAAAGAACGGTATGGCGTCGGAGCATTCCCCGCCTCGCCGCGATCTTCAGATGGGTCCCATTTGGCGGGTCTCGCGGCCTGTCCGGAGCTACCAGGGGTTTACAGTTAATAAAACCTTGGAAGACACTCCCTTCTATACGCGAAGTCACTTGCACGACGCCTCGGGCAATAGTGTGATGCATGAGAGTCTCGATCTTGACCGATTCTCCTCGCCCTGGGTGCAGCGTTTGCTGCCGTTCAGGATAAGGAAGATATTTTACGGTCTAGCGAGTTCGAGCGAGGTGCGCGTTTCGGTCCCGTTCTCGAAGAGTCTCAAATAAGTCGAGTATCCACAGTGTCCTGACACGAAACGGATCGGTCTTAATCGCAGAGGCGGTAGCTCCTGAGGTTACAACCGCATCAATAAGGAACTGATTCTGGGGTAGGGCAGGTGCATCCAGAGCGTGACTGCGCGGCTGAGCAAGTGCAACTGCCGAGGTCAATAGAGCAAACTTCCTGCTGGTTCCAACGATTGCGCGTTGATCAACCGAATTGCAGTCGAGCGCGTTCACTTTTTCACCTATGGCAGCGTAAAGTTTCCTCGCAGCTCTGATGCCGGGTTGATATTTGCGAGGAAGCTGTGCAATACCATGATCCGAGCGTTGATATAACCAATCCGCGCGCTCAAGGAGTCGTCTGACTACCCTGCCGATACCGCTATTAAAGGTTGGATCGGCAAGCATCTGAGCCGGATCGACGCCCTCGGCTCGCAGTTCGTCTAATGGCAGGTAAATTCGTCCAAGACGCGCATCCTCGCCAACATCTCTTGCGATGTTGGTCAACTGCATGGCAGTTCCAAGATCGGCGGCTCTCGCGAGTATTTTCGGGTCGCGAACCCCCATGAGCACCGACATCATGACGCCAACAGTACCTGCAACTCGGGCGCTGTAGTCGTAGACATCATCAATAGAGTGATAAATCTTGCCTTCTGCGTCCCAGGCAAAGCCCTCTAGCAGCGCGTTAAGCAACTCCCTCGGCATGTTGTACGTCTGCACAATTTGCGTCAGCACTCGATCAGTTGCCTTATACAAGGGCTTTCCCTCGTAGATTCGATCGAGTCTGTGATGAAGAATATCCAGCGCGTTTTGGGGATTCTCTCCCTCGTCAACCATGTCGTCAGCTTCTCTACAAAAGGCATAGAGCCCGCAAGCCGCATGTTGCATGACCTTGGGTAGCAAGTGTGAGGCAAAGTAAAATGAGCGTGATCCATGGGATAGCTGCTGTTTACACAGCCCCATATCCGTACTTGGGGTCGGCAAAAACTTAATGGCTTGCATAGGCGGGTGCTTCTATGAGGTTGTCAACAACCTTGGCTGATGAGAGTACGGCGGGCATGCCGGCTCCCGGATGTGTGCCTGCTCCGACCAGATACAAGCCATCGACCTCTTCACTTTTGTTGTGTGGTCGAAAGTAGGCGCTCTGCGTGATACGAGGCTCTAACGAGAAGCCGGCGCCTTTCACGGAGTTCAACCTGTTCTGGAAATCCAGTGGAGTTAGCATGAGAGATGTTGCCAGATTGTCGCCAAGACCGGGAAGGCCTGTCTCCTCAAGCCGCTTCTCCACGGCGCGTCTGAAGACTTCGGCATGCGTTGTCCAGTCGGTACCCGAGTCTAGATGGGGTACTGGAACAAGAGCATAAAAGGCATCGCAGCCCTCCGGTGCCATGGATGGGTCGGTGGCGGTTGGTCTGTGCAAATAAAGGCTAAAATCTTTAGTCGGTTTTTTGTGCTTAAAAATATCCGTCAGTAGGCCTTTGTAGCGTGGGCCCAAAATGATCGAATGATGTGGAATGTCTGGGTATGTTTTTTTAGTGCCGAAATACCAGACGAATAAGCCGTTTGAGTAGTGTGCTTTGTCGATTTTACGCTCGGTCCACTTACGCTTAGTTGTCTCGGAAAGGAGATATTTATACGTCCAAGCCGAATCCGCATTGGAAATAACAAGGTTGGCTGCAATGTGCTCGCCGGACTTCATGCGTACGCCGGTGACTTTGCGATTTTCAGTTGTTATCTGATCGACTTCCGCATTGAGCCGGATGTCACTGCCCTGACCGCGGATCAGATGGCCGAGCGACTCGATAATACGTCCAGTGCCCCCCATCGCTGACCACACACCACCAGTGACCTCTAAGTGCGATATCAACGAATACAGGCTACTGGCCGTGTACGGGTTTCCGCCGATCAGCAGCGGATGAAAACTGACGGCCTGCCGCAACTGCTCGTTTTTGATGTATTTGGATACCAGCTGATACACGCTTTGATCGCCTCGCAAGCGGACGAGGTCCGGTGCGAAACGAAGTAGCTGACTCAAGGTGCTAAAGGGTTTGTCGAGTAGCGCGAAGCCGACTTTGTGGCGCGCCTCACTGGCCTTGAGATATCGCTCGTATCCCTCGGCGTCAGCCGGATTAAATTCTAGGATCTGGCGTAAGTTTTCTGATTTTTCATTGGAGTAGTCGAAGATGCGTCCGTCGTCGAAGCGGATACGATAAAAGGGATCCATAAGACGCAAATCAACGTCATCACTCATGGTCTTGCCACAGAGCTCCCAGAGTTCCTCGAAGAGTTCGGGCACGGTTACGATGGTGGGGCCACCGTCGAATGTAAAGCCGTCCTGCTTGTAGGTGTATCCGCGACCGCCTAAGGCGTCGAGTTTTTCGAGAAGTGTGACGTGGTAGCCTTTCGCCGCGAGCCGGATAGCTGATGCCAGACCGCCAAAGCCGCTGCCAATCACAATGGCCTTTTCGTGCGCCTCTGCTTGTTTGATTCTGTCGAAGTCGGGATGCGCAGTGTTCATTTTTATTGACGCTCTAGAATGTCACTATTATTAGACAGTCTAGCACTGGTTTTGCTATTGCACACCCGTTAATTCATTGATTCTACAAAGCGCGTGAATTCGTTCGATATTCGCTCGGGTTCGGCCTCGTGGATCAAATGTCCGGCTTGATGGAGCGTGGTGGCTGTTGCGTTGGGTATGTCTTTTGTCGCTCGGTGTGCTCGCACCGCGGGGACAATATGGTCTTGCGCGCAGCCAATGAGGTGCACTCTGACGCCCACTTTGGGGAGATCCTTGGCAAGTTGTCCGAGCTCCCAGCCGCCCATCATTCTGAGTGTACCCTCGATGTGTTCTGGCTGAGAAATCAGGGTTTTATAGCGCTCGATCATAGGCTCGGAAATGGTGGCGCCTGTATCGCGTAGCGCTCTTCTTACATCCGATTGTCCTGTACCTCGTTGTGCTAAGAATTGCGTGATACGCGACGAGCGACTCAGAGCCCTTGCTGTTTTGAGCATAATAGGTTCGATAAAGGCGCCAAATGGTAGCAGCGCACCATTAATAGACATAAGACCTTTTGGATTGGTTGCAGTATCGAGGCACATTCGAATGCCGACTGCGGCGCCTGCTGAGTGTCCAATAATATACTCGGGGGGTAAATCGAGCGTCATGCATAACTCGTAGACAGCCTGAGCCATCGCAGAAAGCAGGTGTTTATGCTCGCTGAGTGGGTAGGTAAAGCCCTGCCCGGGCAAATCGATTAACAGGCAGGTGAAATCGGACTTCAACTGCTCTGCAAGTCCCGCCATTGAGTGTGTGGAGGAGCCAGTACCGTGCAGTAGGAGCACGACAGGGCCGTTGCCGACGCATTGCGTATGCCACACGATCCCGGAGCATTCGATAAATCGACTATGGGCTCGAAGTGGCCAGTCGTTGGGTAGACGCTCAGGACCCATGCTGCAATCAATCCTGGCGCAGGGCGCGGATGGAGTTGTTAATCGACTGCGCTGACGCATTGGGCAAGGGTAAGTAGGTGGCCATAAGTGCTGCTGAGAGTTCGCGAGCGCGAGCACTGGGCCTGACTGCAGTGTCCACTAATACGCCTTTGAAGCCGGTCTGCGCAACTCGTTTGGCGATGACCAGTGCATCTTCAGTACCGGCACTGCGGCTTTTTGTGCCATCGCGAGCCACATTCGCGGCGCCGTCGGTAAGCAGCACATAACTCGGTGTGGCGCCCGACGCGGCGACGGTAAGCGCCATTTGATGCAGGAGTTGAAGTGCCGAGGCCATGGGCGTGCCACCACCGCCGGGCAACTGAGCCAGTGTACGTTTGGCTCTGACAAGTGAGCGAGTCGGCGGTAGCAGAATCTCAGCCGCGTCTCCCTTAAACGCGATTAGCGCGACTTGAGTTCGGTGCGAGTAGCAGTCCGCAAGCAAGAGTTCGATGGCGCCCTTTGCTTCAGCCATGCGCTGATAGGCACTGCTGCCCGAGGCGTCTACGGCAAAGATCATGACGCTCGATCTTCGCTGTTCAAAGCGTTTAACGCGCACATCCTGTTGCTCGATGTAAAGACTGGTCTTCGCAATACTTGCGGTACTCCACTGAGCCCTCGCCCGCTGAAAAGGCGCGGCAGATCGCAGCGTGGCCGGTATATCGATTCTGTGACCGCGTTTAATATCGCCCGGTCTTGTACCAATCGGACGGCCACGATGCTTGTCTTGGGTCAGCCCGCCCGATGTACCGCTTTTAGTTTGGCGTTGCCTCGTTTTTTCAGCTCCTCTGAGCATTAAAGTGAGCAACTCGGCGGGCAGGGTGGCGACGGCCGATTGCACCAGATTTTCCGCGTCAGGATCCGGGCCCTGCGCGCTACTGTCTTCAGACTCTGGCTGCTCTTCCTTCTCGGCCATTTGCTCGGGTTCATCGGGCTCTATTTGCGGCGCGGGTATGTGTGTCGCTTTGGGAACAAATACGAGCCTGATGAGCGGGAGAATGACAGCATCGTCTGTTGCGGGCTCACCGGTCAGTAACGACAATGCTTTGCATACATCAGTGGCAAATTTTAGTGCCCGTGAAGAATGAATTCCCATCGAGGCGGACAACTCGGCAAGCAAGGTTATTTCGGCCTCATCAAGGGCGACGGTGTGCAAGGCAGCGCGTGCCGTTTCAATCTCTCCTGCAGAGAAGATCGGTTCTTCGATGCTCCGAATGCTAATCTCATCCAAGTTAATACTTAGGCTCAGGCGCTCCAGAAGGGCTGAGGGTGGTCTTTCCTCATCAATGCCTTCATCCAGCGCAACAACAGTAATGGCCGCGTCACTGATTTGATCAATGCCATCGCGCGCAATAATCACTTGCCCTCTATCCAACGCACCACACCAATGGCCGCTGAATTCTTTTGGGAGTCGCTCCGCCATCGGAAGAATGACAAAGCGATTGTGGCACTCAGCAAGCACGCCCATAGCGAGGACGGGCTTTCCATGCTTCATACTTTCGGTGACGTCCATGCCACCCAGAAGGCGTTCGGTAGGCGTTGTTCCGGGCACGCGTCTGGCCGGTTGCGTCAAAAGTCCATCAAGGTTCGAAAGCCAATAATCGCGGACCGGGCCCGGTTGAGCACAGACCCGAATACCGCCACCTCTATGCCCTAACACCGCAATCAGCGCTGCAGCCAGCTGAGCGTCGCGCCACTGAGTGGCGGCGCCGGTGTCAGGCGAGGGTGGCTTCGATTGCGCGTTCGACGCGGGCATCGGCACTTGACTCGTCCATTGGATCACGCCGAAGCCGATGTCTCAGAACGAACAAGGCGACGTGTTTTAGGTGTTGTAGGGTGACAGCATTTTTGCCTTGAAGGGCGGCGAGTGCCCGGGCGCTGCGAATGAGTGTGAGTTCACCCCGTAGCCCGTCGGTGCCCAATTGCAGGCAAAGTGAAGCCGCCTGTTCGAGCACTTCGAGTGGAACATCGACAGACTCAACGATATTTCGGGCAGCGTTGATCTTTCGGCGTAAAGCACCCTCTTTGCGCGCAAAGCGTTTATTAAACCCCTCGGGATCATGATCGAAGGCATCTCTCAGCTGGATGATTTCCACACGGGTGGGGATATCTCGAGGCGTTCTTACATCGAGTGACAAACCGAAACGATCGAGTAACTGAGGGCGAAGCTCGCCTTCCTCTGGATTGCCGCTACCCACCAGAACAAATTTAGCGGGGTGTCGAATACTGAGTCCCTCGCGCTCAACTACATTGATACCACTCGCGGCTACATCAAGCAGCGCGTCAACGATGTGATCCTCAAGCAGATTGACCTCATCAATGTACAGAAACCCCCGGTTAGCGGCCGCTAATAACCCCGGTTGAAATGCTTTCTCACCACTATGAATGGCTTTTTCGATGTCCAGTGCGCCCAAAACACGGTCCTCTGTGGCGCCAAGAGGTAGATCGACTACCGGGATTGGTAGCTTGTGGGCTTGCCGAGAATCGGTTGACTGGCACGATGCGCACAAGTTTTTAATGGGGGCATTTGGATCGCAATTGTAAACACAGTGCTTTACGGCACTGATCTTGGGTAGTAGCTGCGCCAGCGCACGAATCGTTGTCGACTTGCCCGTTCCGCGTTCACCAAAGACAAGTACGCCACCTATACTTTGATCTACTGCCGCTATCGATAGCGCCAGCTTCATATCATCTTGCCCGACGATCGCCGTAAAGGGATACGCTACAGTCATGATTCCCCCCATGTATGGCTCAATTGACTTGAGCTCGCCCATACAGATTGTCTGCATAGGATTAATGTCACTTTATTTAAACATATAAATTGTCAAATTTTGTGTATTTTTTGTTTGTAAAGGTCTGCGCTGGGTGGCTTGCGTATAGACACCGACAGTTCAGGGATAAGCGTTATGCATCAGTTAGATCAGGCGATTGATAGTGATGGAGAGTTCGTTGACGGCACCGGTAACTATCAGATCTATTGCTATTTTGATCGGGAGTCGCAGGGCCGTCCGCTCGTTTTGATTCACAGTATCAACGCGGCGCCCAGCGCGATTGAGTTAAAGCCGCTATTTCAACACTTTCGATTATCTCGACCTGTGGTTGCACCCGATCTTCCAGGTTTTGGACGTTCGACTCGATCGGTCGGTCAATTTACCCCCAGCGACTTCGCTCGAGAGATATCCATATTACTGGAGCAAATGAACAGTGATGAAGCACCTGATGTGGTTGCTCTCTCTCTGGGCTGCGAGTTTGTGGCTAGGGCCATCGTTGAGGCGGGTGCGCGAGTGCGAAGTCTGACGCTCATTTCGCCGAGCGGCTTTTCCGCGCGTCCGGTACCAGCACCTGCGACACAGAAGCGGCTGAAAAGGGTATTTGATTTCGCGGGCCTTGGACGCAACGCCTTTAAGTTGCTGAGGCTAGAGCGCAGTATTCGCTATTTTTACGGCATGAATTTCTCGGGGTTCGTCCCCAATGAACTGATCAGCTATGCGCTAAAGACCACACGAGCGCCCGATGCGCATGAGATGCCACTTCAGTTTTTAGCAATGGGTCTATTTACCCCAGATGCTGTTACGACTCTCTACCGACGGCTTGACTTGCCGGTGCTAGTTTTATTCGATCAGGACCCCAACGTGTCATTCGAGCGGTTCGCAGAATTTGAGGATCAACCGCAGTGGCATTTTCAGCGCATAGCACCAAGCTTAGGCATGCCCCAATGGGAGCAGCCGCGGGAGACGATTGCGGCGATGGAGACCTTCTTTGCCGGTCTTCAAGCGGCGTCGCCCAAAATTTGACGGGCAGCTAAGGAGCCAGATAGCGTAGCCATGGGTACACCGGGTCCCGGGTGTGCGCTACCGCCTGCCAAGTAAAGGCCCTGTATCTGGGTCTTGGCTGAGGGTCTTGAGAAGCTCGAGAACATACCGTGGGATGCGGCGCCATACAGAGATCCACCGCTGGCCGGGAATCTCTCGTTCCAGTCATAGGGGGCCGTAGCGAGGCAAGCCTCCTCTTGGAAATCGATAGACAAGCCACCTCTGGCCAGCACTCGGAACGCTTTTTCACGTTGCTGCCGAAGGTCGTCAGACGTCCACGTCGTTCGATCGCCATGGGCCGGTGCATTAATGAGTAGCAATAAGCGCTCGTCGCCCGCTCGAGTCAGGCCGCCGTTGACGCGGTCCTGAGCACAGACATATACAGTCGGTTCAGCGCAGATGCGTCCCTCCTCAAAGATGCTGGTAAATTCCTTCTGGTAGTCGTCTGCAAAGAAGACATTGTGGTAGTCGAGGTCAAAGCCCGAGGTTGACCCATTAATGCACCATGTTATCGCCGATAGGCCTCGTGCACTTGGTGCACGCGTCGGAACTGATCTAGAGACCGCAGTGCCCAGTAAGCCATCGCTAAGTGCCGCCGCGTCACCGTTAAAAATAACGACATCGGCTGAAACCGACTCTCCTGACGTCAATGTGACGCCAGTGGCGTGACCATTGGTGCAGTCGACTGTTGCCACGTGACTGTTGAAGTGAAATTTAGCACCATGCTCTTCACCCAGTTCCGCGATTGACTGCGCCAGCGCCCGCATACCACCATCGACACACCACACGCCTTGCCGCTCAACGTGTGCAACTAGCATCAAGGTGGACGGTGTGGACAGAGGGGAAGAACCTACGTAGGTCGCGTAGCGTCCGTAGAGTTGTCGCAGACGCGGGTCAGTAAAGTAATGGCCAAGTGCCTGCCAAAGTGTCTTATGGGGCGCGACAGCCAAGGCGTTGAGGCCACCGTCTCGGAGCAGACGATATCCAAGTCGTATAGGTGAGGGCTGTGCTGTGGCCATGAAATTATCGCGCAATAGGTCGTGGACGAGTTCTCCATGTGCGCAAAAGCGGCGATAGCCCTCGGCATTTTGATCGTCGGAAAAATGCGCTATTGCGGCGGCTGATTGGTCCATGTCGTGGAATAAGTCCAAATGGCTGCCATCTGCCCAAGCGTGGCGCGCCAACCGTTTACTTTCGGTCAGTCTTACGCGCGAGTCCAGCTTGGCGCCGGCGCGCTTAAATAATTCGTCGAAGACCCAGTGCATGGTAAAGACAGTCGGACCACCGTTAATGCTGACGTCGCCGACTTGCCTCTGGTGCATTTTACCACCGGGCTCGGAGTTGCTATCGAAGACGTCAACTTGCCAGCCGGCGACTGCGAGATCGACCGCGGCAGACAGTCCGCCGGCGCCAGCGCCAATAATGACCGCCGTCTTTGACACTATGTGAGCTGGGTTTGACGAGATGGCGTCATAACCGCTCGCTGATGGTAAATGATCAATGCGAGCCCCGTGACAAGTGGTACAGCCCAGAGGCCGGGTGTTAAGGCCAACTCGGGCAGCAGTCGAACCGCACCGAAGGCAAAGAACGCTGTGTAAACGGAAATCCCGGCACCTACTAGCGACTTGATGTGTTCTTTGATGCGGGTTTTAGGTGATGATGGCTGTCGGTAAATAAACCAAAGATTGGTCGCGACTGTGGCAAAACCAACGAATGCGATGCCCATCATCATGGGCTGCTCGAGTGCAACGCCGCGCGCGAAACAATTGGCCGATGTCGCCGTCAAGATGGCCTGTAGCAGTAGATTGTGCCAAGCACCATTCTTCTGATGATCGCGCTTGTTGCGCATACACAGCCAGCCATGCCATGCGAGGTTTATGGTCAGTGTGGCGAGGTAAAGCATCATCCAGCCAAAAATTCCCGCGATCATGTCAGGATTTTGAAAAAGCTCATGGCTCGAGAGATGGGGGTGTGTGCCGGTTGGATTTATCAGGGTGGTGATCGAAATGCCGGTTGCTATCAATCCGGTCGTCAGCATGCTGGTAATAAAAATGTTACCCGCCTGTCGGTGGAGCAGGCCGCCTTTCTTTCCGCCTATGGGGATCCAGACAGAGACCAGCCCCACAGTGCCAGTGATGATATGCATGATCACCAGTGATTCGAAGATACCATGGGTCGACAGGGTCATATCCGGTCTCCATACTGTCAGTGATGTCAATACTATTGGATAGTTTTCGTGGATGAAACACTTTACATACCACCAAAGCCAAACTCGCTTCCAGCGGTAATTGCTTTAATTCGCTCGCTCTGGAAAGGCGACGGGAACCTTCTAGAGCTGTTACCCGCTGAGGCCTATCACTTTGAGGTAGGACATTTGGGGCGCTCACGCCGCGGAACTGTGCTGTTTAATAGGCCCTCGGCTGTTAAAGAAATAATGCGTGACGAGCACGGCGTATTCCCCAAAAGTGATCTGATGGTAGGCGCACTCGATCCACTCATTGGTGAAAGCATGTTTGTCACGGATGGACCTAAGTGGCGCCGTCAGCGTGCCATGATCGACCCAGCGTTTAGCCTGATGCGACTTAATATCGCCTACAGCGCGATGTGCGCCGCCACTGATGATCACGTGGCTGCGATTGGCGCATTGGCAACCCAGGGCAGGGCATTTTCACTTGATTTGGCGATGAGTCACCTGACCGCCGATGTCATTTGTCGGACCGTCTTCTCTACGCCGCTTGCGTCGGATGTCGCGAAAGAGGTGTTCGATGACTTTACATTGTTTGAAAAATCCGTGGCGCAAGTCGACATTCTGGGCATGATTTTAAAACCCGCGTGGTCGGAAACGAGGCAGTCGCCCGAGGTGCTGGCTGCGTGCGAGCGTATCCGGCATCACATAGGCACACTGATTGATACCCATTTAGATGGGGATGCCAATCAATTCAATGACATTGCGTCAGCGGTCATTGAAGCGAAGGATAAAGACACCGGTTTGCCCTTTACGCGAGATGAATTAATAGACCAGTTAGGTGTCTTTTTTCTCGCCGGTCACGAGACCACTGCGAGCGCTCTCACCTGGGTTTTCTATATTTTGGCCGAACGACCAGAGTGGATGGCGAGGCTGCGAGCCGAAATAGATCCCTTCATGGCGACTGGGCAGTTGTCATTTGAAGAGACTAAAAAGTTACCGCTGACACGTGCCTTTTTCAAAGAGGTCTTGCGACTCTATCCGCCGATTACGTTTGTGCCCCGCGTAGCGCTGGAGAGAGTTGAGATCGAGGGGAAGCGCTTACCGAAAGGCGCCCTCGTCATGATCGCCCCCTGGACACTTCAGCGACACAGTAAGTATTGGACGGAACCGCACGCCTTTATTCCCGAGCGCTTTTTGCCGGAGAATGAAAAAACACTCAACAGCGGGGCTTATATTCCGTTTGGCCAAGGCCCCCATATTTGTGTGGGAGCGGGCTTTGCCCAAGTAGAGAGCTTGCTCATTATGGCGCAGCTGATAAGCCGCTTTGATGTTGAGCTAGTACCAGGCCAGCAGGTCGTGCCTGCTGCTCGGTTGACAACCCGACCGGCTGAGCAAGTTATGATGCGAGTGCGCCATCGATGCTGATTTGGTGCTCTGACAGCACCGCTTTAAGGCGCTGATCAAATGTCGTCAAATCGCCGTCGCAGGACGCCAAGTCTGCGCTGTTCATGAGCTCGATAAGTGTTCCACTGTCGCATTGCAGTACGACACACGGGAGCGAGCACGGCAGCGCATCACGCATTTGGTCGGAGATATCATTTCGGTGTAGCCAGTTGATGGCCGGATGCAATTTTCTGTAGCTGCGCCATCTGCCCTTTCCGATGGGATTTAGGCCGTGTGATATATCGCAGAGCGCACAGTTTCTCGTCCCAGTCAGTTTGCCTATGGCGTAGGACAGCTCTCCTGCGATCGTGAGATCGGCGTCATAAATGGCGATAATTTTATCGGGCATAGCACCTTTCACGCCTGCCGTAAGGTATCAGACCTAAGATCCGGACCATCATGACTCCATCCAGGCGCCTTAACAATGTACCGCAGCTTATCGGTCCAGCGCTCGGCGCGCTTGACGTCCCGCCACATGGCTGCGTATTCCCCGAAGGCGACCTTGAGCACCTTATTGGTTTGGATATTTTTGGTCAGTCCGTAGGTCACGGGCTCCTCAGCAATTTCCTCGGAGAACGTGCCGAAGAGACGATCCCAAATAATGAGCGTCGCACCATGATTCCGGTCGAGATAGCGCACATTCGATCCGTGGTGGACGCGGTGGTGTGAGGGTGTATTGAAAATAAACTCGATCGGTTTTGGGAATTTGTAAAAGGCTTCTGTGTGCAGCCAGTATTGATAAATAAGACTAATACTGAGCATGGTGACAATCATTCCAGGGTGGAAACCGATGAGTGCTAACGGCACCCAGAAAGGGTATTTCAGCACGCGTTCGCCTACACCTTGCCGCAGCGCAGTTCCCAAATTGTAATACTGCGAACTATGGTGCGACACATGACCTGCCCACAGTAAACGCACCTCATGATTACCGCGGTGGAAGGTGTAGTAGGTGAGATCATCCAAGAAGAAGAGTAAGACCCACCAATACCAGCTGGTATCGATCATACCTTTGAGCGGTGATAGGGCGTAGGCGCCGAACATGAGGGCAATGCCCATAAATTTAGGACCTAGATCGACGAACACCGTGAGCACCATCACCCGCATACTGGTCCAGAAATCAACGATCTCGTAATGCTTGGTGCTACTTCGGTAAGCCCACAACACCTCAATAAATAACGCGCCAAAAAAGAAGGGCAGAGCCATCATGACCCAGTCATCTTGCATCACCGTTAACACGTCGTTCATGTTTCACGTTCCTCGATGGTTTCTGCGCTGTCTCGTGACGGCAATCGTTTTGCAGCGATCGGGTGGTTCGTGGCTTACCCGAACGGCTTAGTGTAGCGGAAATACTCAGCAGAGGAAGGTGGTGGTCTTACATCTCGCGTGGACTGACGATCACGCTTAATGATCGGCCGACAGTAAGCAACAGTTAGTAGGTAGTAGGTAGCAGAGATCAGAGAACAGAGAACAGTGATCAGATAGAGCGGTGCTGTGAGTGTCGATTGCAAATGTGAGAACATCAGGTGAAGCGCTATTAGGCGAGTTGGCGTAGCGTTACAGTTCTTGGGATTTTTTAGGAGTGCGTGGCGATCAATGGTGGCGCTCACGGGTAGCTGCCTACTGAGCGCACTCGGTGCCGGACGCTCACAACATGTGGCCGATACTCACAACATAAAAGGAGACGTGTGTGGCGGATTTACTCTCAATGTCAGCGGACATCATCGATGGGCGTGTTACACCGGAGGCACTAGGGCCCCTGAATCGAATCAATCACCAGCTATCTGAGCTGGCGACGGACCTCGCCGTTGTTGAAGCCTTCTCTCACTGCATTGTCTTCAAGACTGATGAGGGGCTGGTCACTTTTGATACCTCCAATGAGCACGGGGGGAAAAAGTGCGTCAGCGCCATCCAGTCTTGGACGCATGATCCCTTTCATACTGTGGTCTTCACGCATGGGCATATTGATCATGTAGGCGGTTGTGGGGCCTTTTGCGACGCTTACGAGGGTCGAAAGCCGATCATCGTTGGTCACGAGAATGTCGCAGCCCGTTTTGACCGGTACCGAATGACCAACGGCTATAACCACGTTATCAATGAGCGCCAGTTTGGGCAATTTAAGCGTCGGGGTTACGACTTGGCAGGGGCTTCACAATTTCTTCCTATTGCAACACCGAAGCCCGATGTGACCTATAGCGCAGGCATGACGATGTCTGTGGGTGGTCTCGATATCGAGCTCAATCATGCAAAGGGCGAAACCGATGACCATACATGGGCATGGATTCCAAAGCATAAGGCGATTTGTGCCGGTGATTTCTTTATCTGGGCATTTCCTAATGCTGGCAATCCACAGAAGGCACAGCGGTATCCGAAAGAGTGGGCGGCGGCGTTGCGTGATATGGCGTCGCGCGACGCAGAGCTATTTCTACCTGCACATGGCTTGCCGATTAGCGGCCGAAACCGTATTCAGAGCGTACTCAACGAGGCCGCTGAGGTGCTGGAAACCCTGGTCGAGCAAACGATAAATTTGATGAACCAGGGGGCCTCCCTCAATGACATCATTCATAGCGTTAAGGTGCGGGCAGAGCTGCTTGAAAAGCCCTATCTAGCGCCGACTTATGATGAGCCTGAGTTTGTGGTCCGAAATATCTGGCGCCTATACGGTGGTTGGTACGAGGGCAATCCCGCGCAGTTGAAGCCCGCTCGGGACAGAGCGGTTGCGGAGGAACTTGCCCATCTTGCGGGAGGCGCGGTTAAGCTGGCTAAACGAGCGGAAGCACTGGCGGAAAGCGATACGCGTTTAGCCTGTCACCTCGCTGAGTTCGCGGTTCAAGCCGAGCCAGATAATAAGGCGATCCACGCTTTGCGGGCTGAGGTTTACCAGCGCCGACGAGAAGGAGAAACCTCGCTCATGGCCAAGGGAATCTTTGGCTATGCCGCGAATCAATCTAAAAAACAAACCGAAGGCGATTAATGGGTGTCAGGGTGAGACCGGCACTTGCCGTCGCCACGCGCCGCCCCGCACCGATGCGGTGATAATGACTGTATAAGCCAGCATGCCGCCAACAGCACCGAGGAAGATGCCTGTCAGTCCCAGATCAAAAGGGCCGAGTAAAAGTGTTGCGGCGCCGACGGCAATGAGGGGACGTGCTATGAGCGCGGTTACGGGCCCGCGCATTGCGCCAGCACCCTGAGAGGCAAAATAGAGCGCCCAGCCAACGCCGTGTATCGCCAGACAGGGCCCGACAATTTGAATAAAGCGCTTGGCTGTATCGTAAACCACGGGATCATCCGTAAAGATAGGGATCCAAATGTGTGGAAAGACGGCGAGTAAGGTCCCAATGACCCCGCCAAGGACAAAGGACATACCAGCCCCGACCCACCCAACTTCTTCAGCACGATCCGCATTTTGAGCGCCAATACTCGTGCCGACAACTGAGGTCATGGCGGCACCAATACCAAAGATGAGAGACGACATTAAGAACTCGATTCTGGATCCAATGCCGTAGCCTGCGAGGGCCTGCTCGCCAAACTGCCCCACCAGCCCTGTCAGTATCAAAATGGTCGCCACCGTTGAAATAGGTGACAGCGAGGCGGGCAGAGCGACGCGACCAATATCGTTAAAATGTCGCAGTCGAAACACTGCTTTACTGAGTCTCAGATTTGCCGGTAGCTCCGCTCGGACGAGACGCAGCACAATCACCACACTCATCAAGGCGCTAGTAGCAATGACAGAGATCGCTGCGCCGAGCAGTCCGAGCTTTGGAGAACCGAAATAGCCCAGCACTAATGCACCTGATAAAGGGACCTGTATCAGAGAGCCAATGATCATCATACGAGCGGGGTATCGCATGTCGCCAAGCCCCCGAAATATTGAGCTGCCAACACCCATTATCCAGATGGTGACGCTGCCACCGAACAGCACGGCACTGTAAGCGAAGGCAAGCTCGAGAATGGCTCCGCTGCCGCCGAGTAGAGAGAGGAAAAATTTGCCAGAGATAAGAAACGCGATCAGCAACGTGATGGGGCCGGCAATGGCAAGTGCAAGGCCATGCCACATCAATTGCTCAGCTCTGTCTCTGTCCCCAGCCCCAAGTGCTCTCGCTATCGCTGACGATACGGCGTTACCCAGCGCGCCGACGGATAGCATCTGCATGAGCATGAGCATAGGAAACACCAATGCCATGGCCGCGAGCGGCGTGCTACCCAGCTGTCCCACGTACCAGACCTCGGTGAGGCTGACTGTCGACTGAACAATAAATGCAATGCTGCTCGGTATAGATAGCGATACGAGCAAAGGTAGCGCAGGCGCGGTGAGTAAGTGTTCGGTGCGTTGGTCCATAGCCAGTCATTAGCACGCATGTCGGTGTGAGGCACAAGCACTTTCGTATTTTATAGCCAGTCTTTTTGCTGCACGACGCGGTCGCGCCAAAGAGCCTCGATGCGCTTGGGCATGCAACGAGACATCCTCGGCGTTAAAAAAACATACTCTGAGTTCAACTATTCGCGATAAACAATCGATTTTTGCGATCTTCTTTGGCACTGTAGCGGCCGTTCAATTCAGCAAAGCCGCTAATGTCGGCAAATGGAGATGCTTTATGCCTCACGCAGCTTATATCTTTGACGCGATTCGTACTCCCAGAAGTAAGGGGAAAAAGGACGGCACACTGTACGAAGTCAAGCCCGTTGATCTGGGCGCCGGTCTGCTCAGAGCGCTTCAGTCTCGGCACGACCTCGACACCAGCTACGTTGATGACGTTGTCATGGGCTGTGTCACCCCCATTGGTGAGCAGGGCTCAGACATCACCAAGATGATTGTTCAGAACGCTGACTGGGACGAATCGGTGCCGGGCGTTCAACTTGATCGCTTTTGTGCGTCAGGGCTTGAGGCCGTTAATACAGCGGCCCAGAAAGTGGCCTCAGGCTGGGACGACCTTGTTGTTGCTGGGGGCATCGAGTGCATGTCTCGCGTTCCGATGGGATCTAATGGTGGCGCCATGGCGTCCGACCCGGCATTTGCATTAAAAACCGGCTTCGTCCCTCAAGGAATCGGGGCGGATATGATTGCCACAATTGATGGCTATACGCGCGAAGATGTCGATGCCTACGCCGTCGAGTCGCAACGGCGCGCGGCCCACGCGCGCGATAACGGGTGGTTTGATCAGTCGGTAGTGCCTGTGAAGGATGCGTCAGGTATTACAATCTTAGATCGAGACGATTTCATCAAGCCCGGCACCACTATGGAGGGGTTGGCGCGGCTCAAGCCCTCGTTTGAGGTCCCCGGTCAAATGGGCTTCGATGACGTCATACTGGCAAAATACAACGAGTATACGAAGGTGGAGCATGTCCATACCCCGGGTAATTCATCGGGTATTGTTGACGGGTCCAGCGCGGTGCTTATCGGCAGTGAAAAAGCGGGAAATGACTTGGGTTTGACGCCTCGCGCTCGCGTTGTTGCGACGACTGTTCTGTCGACCGATCCTATTATTATGCTTACCGGCCCGGGTCCCGCGGCAAAAAAGTGCCTCCAGAAAGCTGGTTTAAGCGCTGCGGATATTGATCTGTGGGAGATCAACGAGGCATTTGCATCGGTCGCGCTGCGCTACATGAAAGACCTCGGTATCAGTCATGACATAACCAACGTTGTGGGTGGTTCGATCGCAATGGGGCATCCCCTTGGCGCGACAGGTGGGTGTCTCGTCAGTGCCATGATTGACGAGCTGGAGCGGCGCAATATGAAGCGCGCCATGCTGTCCCTTTGTGTCGGTGGCGGCATGGGCATATCCACCATAATCGAGCGCGTTTGAGCGGTATTAGGAGTCAGTAAACAATGAGTTTTCATTACGAGAAAGATAGTGACAACATCGTGACTGTGACCATGGATATGGACGGTCCGGTCAACGCCATGAGTGAGGCATTCTTGCCTCTCCTCGAGGAGACGCTAGAGACGCTGGAGGCTGAGCAGGACTTAACAGGGGTCGTACTCACCTCTGGTAAGACCACATTTTTTGCAGGCGGTGATCTCAATATGCTGTGCGAAGTGACCGAGGATACGGTTGCTGATTTCTTTGATGGAATGTGTGCTACCAAGGCGGCAATGCGTCGGCTGGAAAAACTCCACGCGCCTGTTTGTGCCGCCATTAATGGCGCGGCGCTGGGTGGTGGCTTAGAGCTTGCCCTCTCATGCCATCACAGGATCGCTTGGAACCATAGGAGTGTTCAGCTGGGTTTTCCCGAAGTGACACTGGGTCTGCTGCCGGGCGGCGGCGGTAATGTGAAGGCGGTCTATCTCATGGGCCTGATGGCGGCTAATGAATACATTGTCGAGGGTAAGCGAGTTGCTCCAGAGAAGGCACTGGGCTCAGGTTTGATAGATGCTGTTGTCGAAAACAAGGATGAGCTGGTCGCTGCAGCCAAGCAGTGGGTGATAGATAACAAGGACGACGAGGCTGCACGAACTCAGCCTTGGGACACAAAGGGCTACAAAATCCCTGGCGGCAATATCCGCAACCCACAGGTAGCGCAAATGGTGACCATGGGCGCGCCTATGATTCGCAAGAACACGCGTGGTTTGTTGCCTGCCCCCGAGAAGATTTTTGACGTTGCAGTCCAGGCTCTCACAGTGGATTTTGAGACAGCAATGCGCATTGAGAGTCGTGGCTTGGCCGAACTTGCGCTCACGCCCCAAGCCAAAAATATGATCAATACGTTCTTTTTCCAGATGAACAAGATCAATGGTGGTGCCTCTAGACCCAAGGATATTCCCCCACAGAAAACCGAGAAGGTGGGCATACTCGGTGCAGGCATGATGGGGCAGGGCATTGCCTACTCCTCGGCGATGGTGGGCATCAAGGTGGTATTGAAAGATCTCAGCTTGGAGGCCGCGGAAAAGGGGAAGGCCTATACTGAGACGCTACTGCAGAAGCGTGTCGACAAGGGAAGAATGACGCCTGCGAAAATGGCCGACGTACTGGCGCTGATTCATCCGACGGCATCAGATGAGGATCTCGATGGCTGCGATCTGATCATCGAGGCCGTATTTGAGAACATGAAGCTGAAGCACCAGATGACCCGCGATCTCGAGCCTCGTCTCGCCGATGGTGGTGTTTGGGGCTCAAATACCTCAACGCTACCCATTACCCAGTTAGCGGAGGCGAGTCAGAACGCCGAGAACTTCATTGGTATTCACTTCTTCTCTCCCGTTGACAAGATGCCGCTGGTTGAAATCATCATGGGTGACAAGACCGGTGATGTCGCACTTGCTAAAGCCTTTGATTACACGAAGCAGATTAAGAAAACGCCAATCGTTGTTAATGATTCACTTGGATTCTTTACCTCGCGTACGTTCGGCACTTACCTCGATGAAGGCGTGCGAATGCTCGTGGAGGGTGTGAAGCCTGTGCGCATAGACAATCTAGGAAAGGCCGTGGGTATGCCAGTTGGTCCACTGACGGTTTACGACGAGGTGAGTCTGGAGTTATCGCACAAGGCTCAAGCTACTTGGAAGGAGATGGGTCTCGTCATTGATGGCGACGATCGCTCGATCACGGCCGGCGTCGTAGACACCATGATTAGTGAGCACGGACGAGGTGGTCGCTATCATGGGGGTGGTTTCTACGAGTATGGCGCAGATGGCTCTAAAGAAGTTTGGTCAGGTCTGTCCGATCTCTACGGTCGAGACGATGTCGAACTGTCGGATCAGGACATCAAAGAGCGTTTGCTTTTCCGTCAGGTTATCGAAGCACTAAAGTGTCTGGAGACCGGTGTGTTACGCAGTGTGGCGGATGGCAATATCGGTTCCATCATGGGTATTGGCGCGCCGGTCTGGACGGGCGGCCTCCTGCAGTTTGTGAACACCTACGGACTGCAGAATTTCATCGATCGCTGTGGCGAGTTAACCGTTGCCTATGGTGACCGGTTCGAGGCGCCTGCAATCGTTGCTCAAAAGCTCGCTGCAGGCGAAACATTTATCTGATGCTGATGCATCGACGAAAAGGGCGCTCTGCGCCCTTTTTTTCTGTGTTTTTTTTTCGTGTTAGAACGACGTTTGTAGATCCTCCCAGGGCTCTCAGTGTCAACAGCAGCAAATCCAGTGTTTAATGCAGGTGACAATTGATGGAGAACAATAACAATGAGTTTTGCCGTAACCGTCGGTCGATTTTTGCTCGGTCTGTATTTCTTTCTTCCCGGCCTTTCGAAAGTGGTGGGCTACGCTGATACTCTAAGCTACATGTCGCTCCACAACATACCGGCTCCGGAGTTGCTTCTCCCGATTACCATCGTTCTTCAAATCGCCGGGGGGGTGATGTTGATGATTGGGATGCGTGTTAGCTACGTGGCCCTGATGTTCGCAGGAATGACTCTGATCATTAATATGGGAATGCACGACTTTTGGAACGTCTATGAGGGTGTGAGTCAGGCTCACGAGACCCAGAACTTCGTAAAAAATCTGGCTATTTTTGCGGGCCTACTGGTCATGAGCGGTGCCGAGGATTTACCCCAGTACCGCTTGTTGACGAGTCGCTAGCTCAGATCCGTTAGGCCCCTAGATCAAATGTGAGGCCGGCTTTTGCAACTAGTCGCTCAATGAGTTTGTCACCCATGGCAGGTGCTGGGGTGTAAACGCCGCCAGGCAAGTCTGCGCAGTCGTGAATGATACAAAGTGCGCTTTCGGCAATCATCTTGGACGTTGACCCATACCCCGGGTCCATATCGCCGGTGACGGTCGCCTCGATGCGGTCCCCGTCATCGTTTGTACCCACGAATAGCACGTCGTAGTGACCCGCCTCACGACTTTCCTTTGAGGGGCCTTCGCCTGGCTTGGGGACATCATCGCCCTCGAGAGGATTGCTACTCGCCACCATCTTGGCAACTGCCGCACCCTGCTCACCCGGTCCCGTCACCATCATTTCGTCGTACTGGAAGTCTTCGCCATAGAGGTGATTTAGCATGGCATTAGAGCGATGAATGTTCTTGGTATTGATGGGGGCCATGATAAAAGGTGCCACCCATGAACCCACGACGTCATCCTCGTACGGCTTTGCATCGGAGGGCTGTTCAGGCCCTTGGAACCCGTTAGCTAGCGAGAACGGATTGGCCAGAACTTTAATGAGACCGGGGTTGGTTTTAAGCGCGGCCATTGTGGCGCCTAACGACGCCGCCGTGCCACCAGAGAACTCACCATTCATTGCGCGCACCCGACCCCGCACACGCGGCATGGGCTTGCCCGTCTGGGTGATCGAAGCTTTTTGGAGGAAGTAAACGCCGAGGTCGAAGGGAATGGAGTCAAATCCACAACTGTGAACAATGCGCGCACCTGACTCTCGCGCCGTGTCGCTATGCGCGGCAATCATCTCGTGCATCCACCCGGGTTCTCCGGAAAGGTCGACGTAGTGTGTCCCCTCTTCAGCGCAAAGCCTGACGAGTTCAGAGCCATACAGTTGGTAGGGGCCAACGGTGGTGCAGATGCACTGCGCCCGTTTAACCATTGCGCGCAGTGATTCAGGATCACTGGCATCGGCCGTGACGAGTGGCGTCGTGCTGGGTGCGCCAACCAAGTCCCTAACCTCCGCCAGTTTCGCTTCATTTCTTCCTGCCATGGCCCAGTTAGCACTGTCACCATAGGTTTTGCCCATGTACTCAGCCACTAGGCGGCCGGTAAAGCCACTTGCTCCATAGATGATGACGTCGAATTCTCTGCTCATACTTGATTCCACTGCTGTGTTGGTTGTGGTGTGAATGATTGGCGTTAAAGCGATCGATCAACGATCGATGCGCAATGGGTAGAGAGTATACGGGGCCTGTAAATAAATAACTGGAAACGAGGAAAATAGGCGATCCACGCGGCGTCAATGGTTGTCTGACGCGCAAATGCGCCTGCCAACCGTCTAAAAATGAGACGGTATTCGTATCTTGCGAATCACATTGCAATAACACGACCAAGCAGCGAAAGATCTGGCCAGCGTAAAACTGTGCGAGTTCGATCGACGGGTATCGTGCGATGTGCCGTAGGATAATGAAATCGCGAAAACAGGGACGGCCTCATTCCATGAAATATTACGTTATTGTTTTGGCGTTGATGTCGTTGTTGTCCGCCTGTGGTGGCGGAGGCGGGGGCAGTGCGTCCGTCGATCCTTCGGGCTCGGGCGGTGGTGGCTCGGGCGCCGGTGGTGGCAGTGGCGGCGGCGGATCAACAGGACCATCTGAGCCAACCGCCGATGCATACCGCGACGCCGCGCTCATACTCGATATTGGTACCTTTGGCGCCCGCTACAGCGATGTTGAATCCGTGGCTGAGATCGGCGTCGATACATGGCTTGATGAGCAGTTTTCGATGCCCATTAGTCTGCACGAACCGATAGTTCGCCGTTATGCCGCACAGTATGGATTTAATAATCAAGACAGCCCGATTCCTGTTGGGCATTTCCGCCGCTTTGCTTTTTTCGAAAATGCGCTGACCGCACCTGACCAGCTGAGGCAGGTAACGGCGTATGCTCTCACTCAGCTGTTTGTCGTTTCACAGACCGGCGTACTGGGGAACAACCCGTTGGGACTTTCCAGTTACTACGACACGTTACTCACGCACAGCTTCGGAAATTACCGCGATTTATTGCGGGCGGTAACCTTGCATCCGGCCATGGGTTTTTATCTAAGCCACGTCAACAACGGTAAGACTGATCCCGATGCCAATACCTTCCCCGATGAAAATTACGCCCGTGAGGTCATGCAGCTCTTCACCATCGGTATTTACGAGCTGAACCCTGACGGTACCCAGAAATTGGATACCGATGGCCGGCCAATCCCCACCTACGACAACACTGATATTCGTGAATTCTCCAAGATTTTCACGGGTCTGGCCTATGCTGGTGCAGACGGTCAGGAACCGCAGTTCGGGCGCAACAGAGCTGTGCTTCACGCGCCCATGGTGATGTTCGACGGTTACCACGAGCAGGGCGAAAAATATTTGCTCAATGAATTTGTGGTCCCCGACGGGCAGACAGGCATTCAGGACATCGATGACGCGGTTGATAACCTATTTAATCACCCGAATGTCGGTCCGTTCGTTGGCAAACAAATGATCCAGCGACTGGTCTCTTCAAATCCATCACCCGAGTATGTCAGTCGAATTTCAGCGGTTTTTGCCGATAACGGCAATGGTGTGCGGGGTGATATGCAGGCAGTAATACGCGCCATTCTCACAGACCCTGAAGTCGCTGATGCCTCTCGAGTAAGAGAGCCTTTTCGCCGATTCATCGCGGCTAACCGCGCCCTTAATACCGCGCCCTCTGAGGGGAGTGATATTGGAGTCACGGGGTTATTTGTGCAGAACGTCACCGGTCAGATGGTCCTAACAGCGCCAAGCGTCTTCAACTTTTACTCACCTTTCTATCGTCCGCAGGGTGGGCAGGGGTTGGTTTCGCCCGAAATGCAGATCACCACCGAAGACACAATTGTTGGAGTGACCAACTTGATGTTCCAACTCCTCTATGGCGATCGACCCATGCACAATAATCCGGAGTTGCCAGCGGTGCGATTGGATCTGACGTCAATGGTGAGTCTGGCAGATGACAAGGAAGAGCTGTTGACTCGCATCGAACGATTGTTCTTTGCCGGGACCATGAGTGAGCATACGCGCGCGGTCATTTCAGGAGCCTTCGATGAGGCAGCAAGTTCCACGCCGGCAGATCGCGTAAAACTTGCCTTATACCTCGCGCTGAGTGCGCCCGATCAGGCAGTAGCTGAGAGGAATACATTATGATGAATCGACGACGTTTCCTGAGAAATGGCCTGCGAAGTACGGTAAGTATGACCATGGCCACAACCTTACCGTTTTCACTTTTGCAGTCGACGCGAGCGGTTGCGGCGGAGGAGTATCGCGCTGTTGTCTGTGTATTACTTGCAGGCGGGGCCGATAGCTTCAATATATTGGTGCCGCGCTCTGAGCTCGCTTACAGCCGCTACCAGGCAAGGCGGTCGGATCTAGCACTTAGTCAAAATGACCTTTTGCCGCTCGATGGAGAGCATGAGGGTGTTCAGTTTGGCTTGCACCCAGCAATGCGTAGTTTGCAACAGCGCTTCAACGCGGGTCAGGCGACGATGGTAACCAATGTGGGACCCTTGGTTGAGCCAACCACTCGAGGTGCCATGGAGGCTGAGACAGTGACGCTACCCCTGGGCTTATTCTCGCACTCCGATCAGATTCTAAGCTGGCAGACAGCGACGCCCGCCAACCGTGCGGGAACGGGGTTCGGCGGACGATTAATCGATGCGTTACCTGGCTCAAATACGGGGCTTACGCTCGCGGGTAATATCTCGCTGTCGGGAAATAACGCCTTTCAAGCGGGTGCGGCCACAGGTTCTTATGCGATCAGTGCGAACCGAGGAGTGCAATCAATCTCAGGGTTTGACAATGATCTCTTCAAGCGCTCCTTCGAAAGCTTGATGGTCGATGCCAGTGCTTCGACCTTGCAAACGGTTTACCGAAATAAAATACAGTCTGCGATGGATGCAGGTGATGTGTTTTCTTCAGCACTCTCTCAAGCAACCGCGATTAGCACACCCTTCGCCGAGGATTCTTTCTCGTCTGCTATGAAGCGGATCGCCGAACTTGCCAGCGTGCATGAGCAGCTTGGGGTCAGCCGACAGACTTTTTTTGTGACCTTTGGCGGTTGGGATCATCACGAGGACACCCTTGGCCAGCAAGCGACGATGCTGCCTGCTCTGGATGCGGGCCTTGGTCAATTCCAGACGGCATTGGATGAGTTGGGGCTATCAAACCAAGTCACCACCTTCACCATCTCCGACTTCGGAAGAACCTTAACCTCTAATGGCAAAGGATCAGATCATGGCTGGGGTGGAAACGCGATGGTCATGGGTGGTGCCGTACAGGGTGGTCAGCTGTATGGACACTTCCCCGAGCAAGTCGAAGATAATCCACTTGATGTGGGTCGAGGTCGTTTCCTACCGAGTACAGCAACGGATGCGATGTATGCGGAGGTCTCGAGGTGGATGGGGGTAGCGCCCGAGTCCCTAGAGTCGGTCTTACCGAATTGGTCGAGCTTTGAGGGCAGTGCTCAGGGTGCGGGTCTTACCGGCATGTTAATGGGTTAATTACGGGCTGTGACCAACCAAAAGTTAGCATCGAACGAGACGCCTTGGCCCGATGCGTAGAAATCAGTTAATCGGTTATAAACGGCTTCTCGCGCTTTTTCCTTAAGCGAGGGATCGCTCTGGGCAATCAATGCCGCTGCAGGACCAATCTGTATCAGCTCCTCAAAGAGAGCATCAAAGGGTGTTTCGGCCCCGACGGATAGCGTGAGATTGAGCGGTGCAACAGAAACATCCTTAAAGCCGGCTAACCTCAGCGTTGTATGGATCACATTGTCATCGGCTAATCCAAACGGACCGGGTGCGCCCGGGGAGGAGGGTGCCGGGGCTGGTAAGACTGTCAGAGCCGCTTCCATGGGCGCATTAAAAAATGGGTTGAGTTTGGGCTTTCGCCAACACACGAACCCGAGCTTCCCACCGGGTTTGAGGCTGTTTCGGAGCGCAGAAAAAGCCGCCACGGGCTCCTCAAAGAACATCACGCCAAAGCGCGAGTATATCGCGTCAAAGCTTGCCTCATCGAATAGGGGCTCACTAGCATCACCTAGAGCGAACTGCACCTCAGCACTCAGTGCGTTGTCATTGGCTGCCTTTAGCTCTCTCGCAAGTCCGAGCATGGGTTCTGATATATCGACCCCAATGACGGTACTTGACGCATCGAGGCGAGCCGCCAATTCAAGTGTCTGGTTGCCGCAACCGCAGCCGACATCGAGAATCTGCATGGCCGGGGTAAGTGGTAGTAAATTCATGCATTCACGGCCCGGCTCAGCGAGTAGCTGTTCCAGCAACGAGTTGTGTCTTACCCAACTCTCGCCTGCTCTACCGTTCCACATCTCTTTTTGTAGAGTGTTGCTCATCTCGATGCCCCATTAATTAGTAAAAATGTAGCTGCTCACATCCAATAGCTGCTCTAAGTCTTGGGTCGTATCGATATCCCAGGCAGCGGACTTCATCGGGTATACCACGACATGGTTTGTCGGGTCTTGCAGCATGTGTTTCGCGCCTTCGCGATGATCTAATCTCTTGAGTGCCGAAAAGTGAGTGGCTGAGAAGACGACGGGTGGACCCACGGTCCCGTTGAAACCCGCGCAACACATGCCGTCATCGGGCGCGTTTTTCAACAAATCGGTCAGTTCGTTGCGCGTTATTAAAATCTGATCAGCCAACAAAAGAAGTAGTTGATCGCAGTTGTCGAGGAGGATCGAGGTTGCGAGGGCGATGGAACTACTCATGCCAACGGACCAGTTGGGATTATTGACGAGTTCAACCTGATCGATCACCCCGCTGTCGCGTGCCGCATCGATTTCGACATGATATTTGCCCGTTACCACGATAAGACGCTCGTGCTCTAGGCTCATGGCCTCCTCAATCACGTGCTGAAGGAGGGGTTTTCCCTGAAACAGAGCGAGTTGTTTACAGGATCCAAATCGACGCGCCTCGCCCGCCGCTAAAATGACGATACCGAGGCGAGGCCTAGACATTCCTGCTCGATGGCTCGTTCAAAGGAAGGTCAGTAACCGACGCCGGACCAAAAATGGCCGCATGACATTTTGCGAGTACGGATAAGGCAATGCTCTCCGGCAGCTCTCCGCCAATGTCAAAACCCGCTGGCCCATCGACGGACGGTGTAAAGTCAGCATCATCAATCCCGGCTTCTTCAAATACCTCCTGTCGGCGATGCTGAGGGCCAAGAAGGCCAACATAATCTAAATTCAGTCCCTGCAGTGCGCGAAGTGCTTCGGCATCCATAGGTACGCTGTGGGTCATCACCATCGCCGCATTGATGGCGTTGTCAGTAGTCCAGCCGGATAATTCTTCTACCGCGCACCTAAGTCGGTAATCGGCCATATAGAAAAACTCATCGCGGGCGTTGGCAGGGCGAGGGTCCCAGACGGTGGTTTCCCAGCCCAATTGTTTTGCCAGCATGACTACAGGTTGGGCATCAATACCGCCACCCGCCACCAAAAGGTGAGGAGCTGGTGTGATGTGTGAGCTAAGCCAGGTTTCCCCCTGAGTCTCTTGCAGAACACTTTTTGCCCGCTTGCGTGTCAGCACTGCATCCGCGGCAAATTCACTTGGAAGCGATTTCATTCCCGGGTGAGGAATATGCTGCCGTAATCGCCCGCTTTGCCTCTGGGTCAGGTTCGCTTGAATCTCGAGTAAGCCTTGGTAGTTGTTCTCAGCGTTTACGAGTTCAAGTAACACGTAAACAACGCCGCCACAGCCGATGCCCAAGCGATAAGACAAATCGTCTTCGTCGTCGCCATCGTAACGAATACAAACAGGAATGCCCGATGCCATAACTTTGCGAGCATTGAGCCTAATGTCGGCCTCCAAACAGCCACCGCTTAATAGGCCCAACTGCTCGCCGCCTGAGCTGATAAGACTCATTGCACCAGGTTTTCGGTAGCTTGAACCTTCGGTTTTGAAGACGGTTCCGAGTACCCAGTCCTCGTTATCTCGTTTCAGCACCCATGACGACAGCATTGCCGACAATTGCATGGTCATGTTTTGAAACCTTTGCGTCCCGAGACCCTCGGTGACATGTTAGATCGATATTGAGAACGATTTGTGGAGTTCATGAATCACACTTTAAAAGAAACAGTTTCGATGCGCACGATGGGCAGCACTTTCGGAGTCAATCAGCAGCGGGAAGCGCGAATACCCTGGAGGATATAGCCGGCACTTTTTTCAAAACGTGTCTTCAGGTCGAAATGCCCCATAAAGCTCGCTACATCTTCTGGTATGTTCTCACCTTCAAAGGCTTGCCTTGAGGCGCCATCGAAGGACCCTGTGAGTAGTGCAGAGATGCCACTGAGTGCGGAAAGCGTCTGCTCGGAGTTTAGGTTGAGGGGGCCTGAGAGCTGGTTAACCATTGCGTGGAACTGTTTCGCCATGGCGCGCTTCGAAATGATCAGTGCATCGACCGAAATATTTTGCTCGATAACAGTCCCTAGTCTCGCATGTAGTGCTAGAAATAGTGGGTCAGAAACACTGGTTTCGTAAATGCGCGAAATAAACTCTGCATCCGTCATTACCGAAGAAATGCCAGCAGTCAGTTCACTGCAAAATCGTTCCAATTCTAGGCTGTAGAGGGATAGCAATACCTCTTCCTTGGTGCCGAAGTAGAGGTACAACGTACCTTTCGCGACGCCGGCGCGCTTGGACAAGAGCCCCATTGAGAAACCCTCGTAGCCCGCGTCCATAAAGAGAGTTTTTGCGGTAACGAGGAGCGTATCCCGTCGATCGCTTTTCTGTTCCGGCGTTAGTGCGCGTTTAAGCTGCGTGATGTTTCTACTCATGAATTGATGATAACTCGCTTGACAAATGACCGCCAGTCATTAAATTTACTGACCATGAGTCAACAGTAGTATGTTGACGCTTTTTTTTCGTCGATCTGGGTAGTCGTATTCTTGAGCAATAAGCGCGAGCTTTGATCATAACACTGGCGACGGAGCGCTTTTTTGAGCGCTTAAACACCGAGGGATAGCTGATGACAACATTTACACTCAATGGTGAGGTAAGGACAGTTAATACTGATCCAGAAACACCTGCGCTATGGGTCATTCGAGAACAACTCGACCTAACCGGCACAAAATTTGGATGCGGTATGGCGCAATGTGGTGCATGCACAATTCATGTGAATGGGCGTGCACAGCGCTCGTGTATTACGCCGGTTTCCTCGTTGGAGGGCGCGAGCGTAACGACGATTGAGGGTTTGAAAGGCGCTGACGGAACGCTTCATGCGCTTCAGCAGGCATGGATCGATCAGCAGGTTCCCCAATGTGGGTACTGTCAGTCGGGCCAACTTATGTCAGCTGCCGCTTTATTAGCAGAAAACCCGAGTCCTTCCGACAGCGATATCGACAATGCGATGCGAGGCAATGTTTGCCGCTGTGGCATGTATGGGCGAATTCGATCAGCGATAAAACAGGTTGCTGATGCGTCCTTCTACGATGCGATGGAGGGAAATCAGAATGGGTAAGTGGACTAGACGCGGTGTTTTATCTGCAGGTGTTGTTGGCGGTACAGGCTTGGTCATTGGAATCGCTGTGCGCCCAGGCAACCCAACCGAAACAGCAGGCCACTTGGTTACGGGCAAAGGCGAAAACCTGCTGCACATCTATCTCAAAATAGACGATCAAAATCGCGCGACTGCTATTTTGCCTCACTCTGAAATGGGTCAGGGTGCCCAGACTGCGTTGACACAGATGCTTGCTGAAGAGCTCGATGCCGATTGGGATCTCATGCGCTTTGAGGAAGCACCAGCCGATGGCGCCTACGCCAATATGGCATTGGGCAGGGGTTATTTATTTGCAGGCGTGAACTTCCCTGACGCGGTCGTTCCAACCGTCGATGGATTGGTTTTAAAGCTAGCCGACGCATTGGGCATGCAGATTACGGGCGGAAGTATGAGTATACGGTCAACCGGGCAGTATTTTATCCGTGCCGCGGGCGCTGCTGTTCGAGAAATGCTGGTTAACGCAGCGTCCAAGGCGTGGGGCGTACCCCAAGATGAGATTCGTACCGCTAATAGTAGGCTTTACCACGACACATCCGGGCGAAGCGCACCTTACTCAGAATTCGCGGCTGCCGCAGCGAGGGTCACACCGTCATCAACGCCAAAGCTTAAAAAGGCCGGTCAGTTCACTGTGATGGGACAGAGTAAGCCGCGTCATGACATTCCCTCCAAGGTCGATGGCACTGCGATGTTCGCGATGGACGTCAAACGTCCCGGTATGGTCTACGCGGCGATCAGACGGACGCCTGTTGCAGGTGGCACGCTTCTAAGGCTTGACGACAGTAAAGCGAGGGCAATGTCGGGCGTCATCGATGTCATCAAGATCGATGCCCTGAAAGCATCTGGCATGCTGGGTGCATACAGCGCGGGAGATTCTGTCGCGGTTGTCGCGGACAGCTATTGGCGGGCAGAGAAGGCGCTTGCAGTACTCGAGCTTGAGTGGAGCACGAAGGGTAAGGAACAAGTCTCCAGTGCATCTATCTTTGAGCAGTTTGACCGCGACATCACAGCAGGGGTTAATCGCCTAGTCGATGTCGCCTCAGGCGATGCTGATGCTGCGTTTGATAGCGCGACAACCCTGCTGACAGCTGATTACCGGGTGCCTTACCTCGCACACACCTGCATGGAACCGCCGAATGCAACAGCCGAGGTCACAGCGGATCGAGCAGAGATCTGGATTGGGTGTCAGAACCCCCTGGGATTCCGGCAACATCTCGCCGCTAACCTTGGGCTCGATTTGGAGCAGGTGACATTGCATAACTACTTCATGGGCGGTGGTTTTGGTCGCAAGAGTAATGCTGACTACGCGTTGCAGACTGCGATCATTGCTCGCCGAGTAGGCAGACCTGTTCAGATGGTTTACTCGCGTGCTGAGGACATCAAACAGGACTTTTATCGCCCAGCGGTTCAAAGTCGATTCAAGGCGGGGTTAGACGCCGACGGTAAGTTGATTGCCTGGCAAAATACGTACGTTGATAAGCATGAGCCCGCTGAGGCGCCACTCATTCCCTACGCAGTACCGACACAAGATATTGGCCATGTCGCAAGCCCGACGCATGTGCCGTTTGGTGCGTGGCGGAGCGTAGATCACTCACAGCATGGCTTTTTTACGGAGTCATTTATCGACGAGGCTGCCCACGCGGCAGGACGTGATCCTTACGAATTTCGTGCTGAGATGCTCAAGGATAAACCACGGCTGTTGGCTGTCCTCAATCGAGTTGCTCAGGAAGCCAATTGGGGTCGTCCAATGGAAGAAGGTCGCGGGCGCGGTATCTCGTTGCAAGAGTCATTTGGCTCGATTGTCGGTCAGGTTGTCGAAGTCACCGTCTCGGGCGGCAAAACCTGGGTGGATCGTGTCGTCGCTGTTATAGACGCGGGCTATGCAGTTTCACCTGATGGTATGAAAGCGCAAATAGAGTCGGGCATTATTTATGGCTTAAGCGCAGCGATGTACGGAGAGATCACCATTGAACAGGGTGCGGTAGCTCAGAGCAGTTTTGCCGATTACGACGCGATTCGCATGCACGATGCTCCCGTCATGGAGACGCATATCATCAATAGTGGCGCTGCCATGGGTGGGGCGGGTGAGCCCGGTACGCCCGGTGTAGCACCTGCTTTGGCCAACGCTATTTTCGATGCTACGGGCAAGCGTGTGAGAACTTTGCCGGTTATTAAGGCTGATCTTCGAAGTGATGCGGAAGCCTCGCCATCCGTTGCCGCGGTGGGTGCCTGATAAATCAATTACCGGCTCGGAAATGAAAAGCCCCCAATTGGGGGCTTTTTTTATGTTCGCGGGCTTTCTCAGTCGAGAGCAGTGTTAAACGATAGTAAAGCCGGCTTTACTGATTGGCAGTGCTCTTATGCGCTCACCACAGGCATTGAAGACTGCGTTACACACAGCGGGTGCCAGTGGCGGCAGTGCTGGTTCGCCGGCGCCGGTAGGGCGGTACCCCGAGTCAACGACTTCGACATGCACACGAGGACTTTGCGGCATGCGGAGCAAAGGATATTGGTCATAGTTGCTCTGGACGATCGCACCATTTTTGATGGTAATAGTTTGTGCAGCCATGGTGCTTAGACCATCCACGACCGATCCTTGCAGTTGATTTTCAAGCCCCGAGAGATTGACGACCTGTCCCACATCGGCTGCCACCCATACATCGTGTACCGTGATGCGTTTACCTTCAACGCTTACCTCAGCAACTTCAGCGATGTGGCCTGAATGGCTCAGGAAAAATGCCAGTCCTAAGCCTCGACCTTCGGCCAATTTGCGACCCCATCCTGCCGCCTTTGTTGCCGTCTCTATAACTGCGCGCGCTCGCTCCGTGTTCAGGCTGGCCATGTCCCCCTCTTTGATCCAGCCTTGGTCGCCAATAGCATCGAGCAAAAAGTCACGGTGATCCTGATCTGCGTTGTGGGCCATTTCGGCAATAAATGACTGCTCTGCAAAAGCGTAGACGTTTGAGATGGGTGCGCGCCATGCGCCCGTTGGCGTTTTAGACGGCACAAAGCTCTGTCCAATGGCAACATTTGGAATGACTTTTCCAGGGAAATCAAAGGCGCGATAACCGGCACCGTAGTTGGCTTTTTCACCGTCGGCGGACGCTGCCGCAACGAGATTTTTCCAGCCAGTTAGTTTGCCATTACGGTCTATCGCTCCTTGCAGGCGATAGTAGGTGGGCGCTCGAAAATAGTCGAAAGCCATGTCGTCTTCGCGTTTCCACTGGAGTTTAACAGGCGCACCGATACGGCGAGAGATGAGAGCCGCTTCGAAAACGTATTCGTTAGACAAGCGACGACCAAAGCCACCTCCACCGCGAAGCTGGTGAACCGTAATGCTCTCGGGTGTTACGTCTAACAATTTTGATAGATTTTGGGTGATAAAGACGGGCGTTTGACTGCTGGTCCACACCTGCACATCGGCAGTTGCCGCAGAAACCAGTACGCCTTGAGGTTCTAGCTGGGCATGTGACACAAAGTCAGTGGAGTAGGTTGCGTCGACCGTGAGTGACGCTGTCGCAAATGCGGTATCGACGTCGCCAGTGCGCTCGATCTCAGACTGCATTTTTTCGGAAGCAAGCGCCGCGAGTGCTTGTGCCTCGATGACGTCGGAGTCATCGGTTGAGGCCGATGAAAGGTCCCACTGAACTTCGAGAGAATCTCGGGCCTTAAAGGCAGCCCAGGTATTTTTAGCGACGATAGCGACGCCACTTTGAACGGCAAAAGATTCCCGGATATCAAAGTTATAGGGGCCAGGGGTGCCGTCGACGATGAAGGCATCAATCACGCCGGGGAGCGATTTGACGGCGGTCAAATTGGCGGACTTGGCAACACCGCCAATAGCCGGACACTTTACAAAACTGGCGTACACCATCCCGGGTGTCGACGCATCGATGCCGAAAATGGGTTTTCCTGTGGCAATGTCCTGTGCCGATGCATTGGGTACACGCTTACCGAGAAGACGATACTGATCGGGAGTCTTCAAACTAATTGTGTCTTGTGCGGGAACAGGAAGTAACGACGCAGCTGCTACGAGATCACTGTAGGGCGCTTGCCTGCCGGTTGGCGGGTGGCTGACTACGGACCTATTGGTGACCAGTTGGTCCTTGGGGACTTCCCAGTCTTTTGCGGCCGCTTGGCACAGCATATCTCGAGCTATCGCCCCTACTTTTCGCATCTCGTCCCACCGCATCGGGATGGAAAGAGAGCCACCGGCGAATTGCATACCGTACTGCTGCGCCACAGGGGCCGCTTTACAGACGACATCATCCCAGGAGGCGTCTAACTCCTCAGCTACGATCATTGGTAGTGAGGTGTTGACGCCCTGACCAACTTCCGGGTTTGGGCCGAAAATTGTGATGCTGCCATCGGTGTCAATGTGAACGTAGGCATTGAGTGAGCCAGACGCGGTGGCTGATGCAAATGACATCATGGAAACGCTGCCTGTCGAGGTCAGAGCAAGACCCAATGAGACCTTCAAAAAATCACGACGATCGGTGCTGGCGATAGTATTCTGCGGCTTGTTCATGCTGACACCTCCGCAGCTTCCATCGCATCGTAGAACAGATCTGACGCCATTTTCGTTTCGCTGGCGGCCCTGATGGCGGACTTTATCCGACCGTAGGTACCACAGCGGCATAGATTGCCTGCCATAGCATTGTCGATGTCGTCATCTGTCGGTCGCGGCTTTCGCTCAAGCAAAGCGGCAGCGGACATAATCTGCCCCGCCTGACAGTAACCACATTGGGCGACATCATGCTCAATCCAAGCCTGTTGTAAGGGATGAAGAGAGCCGCTTGATAATCCCTCGATTGTTGTTACCGAGCGGCCATCGAGCGATCCCACCTTGAGTTGACAGGAGCGAGTTGCCATACCGTCAAGCCACACTGTGCAGGCACCGCACTGGCCAACCCCGCAGCCATATTTAACCCCTTGCATACCCGCGATATCTCGCAATGCCCATAAAAGTGGCATGGTGGGGTCTACGTCCTTAAAGGAATGTTCAGTACCGTTGATATTGATTGTCGCCACGACTCGCTGCCTCGTCTGCTGTTGTAGTGTTTGGGTCAAATCTCCTATTTTTTAATAGTGGCACAATTGCTGAGGAAAGACAGGTGACCGCGCTCTATTGGCGGTGCATTGGGATGGAGGATCATCACTAAGGTAGGGCCGCCACCTATTCAAAGCAGTCTACGAGAGAGTGTTGGTACGCGGGCGCGAAGGGCGAGGGGCCAGGGTCAAAGGGAGAGTGCGAGGGGCTAAGGGCTAAGGGAAAGTGCGAAGGGCGCGCAATTAAGGCTCAGCGGCCCCTACAGGTCTGCAGCCGCATCAAGCTCCTGCTCAAGTTTCATGCGAGCATCTGCACGCGGCTTTGAGAACCGAGCGATAGCAAGATAGATGACAGGCGTCAGAAAGAGAGTAAAAAAAGCTGTTAGACCGAGGCCACCAAAAACGACCCATCCAACAGCTTCGCGTGCTTCTGAGCCGGGTCCAGAAGACAAGATGAGAGGGAGTGCGCCCAGAACGGTAGAGATGAGCGTCATGGCAATGGGTCTGAGACGGATATTGGCCGCGTCCTCAATAGCATCGCGTACGTTAGCGCCGGCGTCGCGACGTTGATCTGCAAACTCTACCAACAAAATACCGTTTTTGGCGATCAAGCCGATAAGCATGACAAGACCCACCTGCGAGTACACATTCAATGACGTGCCAGTGATAAAGAGCGCAAAAATCGCTGCGGCGAGACCAAAAGGCACGATGGTCATAATGACCAGGGCTGATGTTAGGCTCTCGAATTGTGCGACGAGCACCAAAAATACAATGAGTAACGCTAGGCCATAGGCGTAAAAAGAGTCCCGTTGCGATTCGCCAAGACGTGCCGCTTCACCCTCGGGAACCACCGTAATGGAAGGTGGTACAACCTCTTGGGCTAAGGCTGTTAAGTCATCGACCGCCGTTTGCAGTGCGACTCCGTCTACGGATTGCATATCAATGCTGATAGAGCGACGTTGGTACAGACGTCGCAGCTCATCCGGTACCCCTTCTTCAACGACCGTCACTAACGAGGCAAGCGGAATCAGCTGACCGGTTTGGGACCGAACAAATAAGTTCACAAGGTCATTGGGTCCCTGAATACGATTTCTGCCGGCTTTCAGCACGACTGGGATTGACTGATCGCGACCGTTTAAATCAACGACTCTGACGCCGTCGACCATGACTCGCAGTGTTTGGGCCAGTTCGTCGATCGAGACGTTCAGATCGGCAAGCCGTTCACGGTCAATGCGAATGGCGACTTGAGCTTGTGACGGCGTGTAATCAATGCGGGGGTTTTCCACACTGTTTAATCGCTCTCGAATCGCATCGGCATAGATCCTTGCTGCCGCGTAAATCTCATCGTAGTCGCTGCCCAAGAGCACAAATTGGATGCCACCACGCCAGCCGCCGCGCATATTCAAACTGTTACTCCCGTAAACGCGTCCGGTAACGCCGGGTAGCTCATTGAGTTGTGGCTGAATTTCAGCAGCCAGTTCCTGCTGAGATGTGTCGCGCTCGCTCCAGGGTTTCAGTGTACCGACGACGTAAATAATATTGGGATCCCATCGTCCTGCTACGCTGTATAAGCTCTCTATTACTCCCGAGTCTAGATAGGGCTGGAAAATTGCCTCAATCTGATCAGACTGGCGTTCGGTGTAGGGGAGCCCGACGCCGGCCGGCCCTCGAGCGAACATGTTGATCTTCCCGCGGTCTTCCGTGGGCAGAAGCTCGCTGTCGAGTGAGGTGTATAAACTTGCTGCGGAGGCTGCAATCGCCAGGGGTATCAACACCGATAGGATGGGGTGGTTTAGTACATGACGAAGGCTCGTGCCGTAGGCACGTTGCAGATAATTTGGGCTATATTCAGGGGTTGTGTCTGTCGTTGATTTGCCTAAACGCGCCATTAGAGCGGGTACAAGCGACAAAGCAACAAATGACGAAATGGCGACTGCGACAGTCAGCACCAGACCGAATTCTCGGAACAATCGGCCCGACGTGCCGGGTAAAAAAGCGATAGGTACGAAGACGGCAACTAGCACCATGGTGGTAGCAATGACGGCGAAAAATACTGATTGTGTACCCAGAACGGCAGAAGCGCTCGTGCCTTCGCCACGCTGCTGCCGTCGCTGAACGCTTTCCAGAACGACAATCGCATCATCAACAATAAGTCCGGTTGCGAGGACTAAGGCCAGCAACGTTAAGATATTGATTGAAAAGCCCAGCGCCCAACTTGCCGCTATCGTTCCGAGAAGTGAGATGGGAATTGCAACCGCGGGCACGAGCGTAAAGCGCCAACTTCCTGAAAAAACACGTATCGTTAATATGACAATCAGCACCGCGAATGCCAGTGTGCGGAGTACCTCAGTGACGGCGCCGTTGATGAAGACGGCCTCGTCGGAAATAACCTGGAGCTTGATGTCATCGCGTTGCGCGTTGAAACGCGCAACTGCTCTGTGCGCACCTTCGGAGATTTGAATGGTATTTGAGCCGGCTTGACGAACTACACCGACGCCGAGAACTCGCTGTCCATTGAGGCGAACTACCGAAGTCGCATCGTCGGGTGTGTAGGCTATTCGTGCAACATCTCTGAGGCGAACTTGATCTGTGACGAATAGGTTGCCGATATCATCTTCCGAATCAACCGCTGCATCAGCACGGACGAGGAGTGTTTGATCGCTGGTTTTAAAGCTCCCAGCTGGAACATCTAACGGTGCCTGAGCGAGAACTGCACGAATATCACTGACTGTCAGCCCATACGTGCTCATACGACCCGGATCTAACTCGACTCGCAGTATCTGACGGCGAGAGCCGAACAGCGGGACATCAGCCACACCATCAAGCGAGATAAATGCGGGAACGACATCGCGCTCAACAATCGTTGCGAGATCTTGCTCAGACACACCGTCCGCCAAAACAGCGATGCGCATAATTTCCTCGGCATCTTCGTCCGCTTTGAAGACTGCCAATTGCTCTACATTATCGGGCAGCTGTCGCTGAACTCGGCTGACCGCCTCTCGTACATCTGCGGCTGCGCGATCGACATTAGCGCTGGGGTTGAAAACGGCTCGAATCCGAGCGCTACCCTCCTCACTGTTCGAGTTGACCTCTTTAACACCACTGACGCGGGCTACAGCCCCTTCTAAAATCCGAGTGACTTCCGCATCCATGGTTTCAGGTGAAGCACCGGGCAGACTGGCTCTCACGTTGACAACGGGCTCGTCTACATCCGGTAGCTCTCTGACTTCGATCGCGAAAATAGCGACAAGTCCCGAGATGGCAATGAGCAGGTTGATGACGGTTACAAGCCAGGGACGTTTCACCCCTAGGGCGGGTAGGCCAGCTCCGGCAAGCTTGTTGAGAGACGCTTTCATCAGATGTGCTCGCGAGTGTTAAGTTCGGTCTGCGTTGTCGGGGTAGGGTGATTTCGCTGTTTCGGTTGCAGCATTAACGTCTTTTATTTTCATTCCTGGCCGGACGCTTTGAATGCCCTCCAAAATCACACGCTCCCCTTCGGCAATGTCCCCCCGAATAAGCATTCGGCCATTAGCACGGCGTACCATTTCGACCGGTGACCGAGAAGCGCGGTCGTTGTTGGCTGACCAGACATAAGGCCCATCAGCACCCCACTGAACAGACAGCTCAGGGACGCTGAGGAATTCGCCTTTTTTGATCGCAGCATCGATCTCAAAGGCCATGCCGGGTCGCAGATTATCTGCTGTATTGTCGATTGCAACGCGCGCTCGAAAGGCGCGTGTCGTGGAGTCGACACGCGAGTCGACTGCTACGACAGTACCGGTTCGATTGTCATCGGGCGATTCCCATTGTCGCGCCTGAACTTTCAGCCCGGTGACCACTTTGCCGGTAAAGCTCTCAGGCACTGTAAAGTCGACCAGCAGGGTGCTCCGATCATCTAATGTCGTGATCATGGTTGAGCTGTCAACCCTGTCGCCGATCTCAACATCTGTTATGCCAAGACGGCCCGAGAAGGGCGCCTTCATTTCGCGTCGAGACAGTTCGACCTGGGCTTGGGAGAGACGTATTTGGGCGAGGTCTAGATTACTTTGTGCCGTGTCGATGGTGCTGGGTGGGATATTGGCGTCTGTTTCGTTCAGCGACAGGTAGCGAGTGAGAGTACGCTTCGCTTCAGCCAACTCTACTTCAGCTTGCCTGACCGCAAGCACTTGATCTCGATCATCGAGTTTGAGCAAGGTATCGCCCTGACGAACCTCTGCGTCGGGTGCTAGCTTGGCAAATGTCACAACACCCGCGCTCTCCGTGTAGAGCGTAAGGCTCTGACGGGCTCTCGCGGTGCCCACAGATTTGATAGAGTCAATGAGCGGCGCGCGCTCTACGCGGGCTGTCACAACCGGTAATTCGCGGGCGCCCCAGGCGCCGCGACCAGTCGTTTGCTCCGGCTCATCTGAACAGCCGAGTACCACGCCCATCGCGAGGGTGATGGTGATTAACTGTGACGCTTTTTTGGCTCGTATTTTCATCGTAGACGGAGTGTATAGCGAAACTGCCTCTGGGGTGCGTCTTTTCGCTCGTGACTAGTGCGCTGAAGTCGACAAAGCCGCGACTGAAGCCTACAGCATGACTTCTATCAAGCGCGGGCCATACTCGCTCATCGCAGAAGCGAGAGCCGCATCGAGCGCCTCAACAGTGTCGACCCGCTGGGCAGCCATCCCCATCCCTGTCGCGATATCAGTCCACTGAATGGACGGATTTGTCAGATCCAGTAGTGACAGTGCGGTTGGGCCGGGCTGCGCCACGCCAACACGCGCAAGTTCAATATTTAAGATGGCATAAGAACCATTATTCAAAATCAATACTGTGATATCGAGATTTTCTCGGACCATAGTCCACAGCGCCTGAACCGTATACATCGCTGAGCCATCAGCTTCCAAAGCCAGCACCTTTCTATCAGGACAGGCCACCGCAGCCCCCAGAGCTAGGGGAAGGCCCTGTCCAATGGCACCACCGGTCAGAGTCAGCCAATCGTGTGGTGCGGCATTCTCAGTCATCAAAAATGCCCCTAAGCCATTAGTTGCGCCCTCATCTGATACGATCGCGTTTTCCGGAAGCCGATTAGCAATGACTTTCCCTAATTCAACGGCTGTTATCGGGCCGTGTTCAAGTTCGAGTTCCACTCGTTGAGCTACGTTACTCACTCTGTCGCTGGCACCCAGAGCATTGGCGATGCGCTCAAGTGTGTTAATCGCATCGACGCTGTGGTCACCCATCCTAATAACAGTTGCGTCTTTGGGTGAAAGCCAGCCCGGTTTGTCCGGATAGGCAAAGAAAGAGACAGGCGGTTTGCTTCCGATGACGACTAACGTGTCGAGATCGCTTAAATGCGCTTGAGCCATCTCACCGAAGTAGGGGAGCCGCTCGGTTGGGACCCGTCCGGCACCACGCTGTTGACGTGTGAAAAACGTTTCAGTAATGAGTCTGGCCCCGGTTGCTTCCGCGATACGTCCGGCTTGATAGAGCCCAGTTTCTCGCAAAGCATGTCCCCCCAAAAATATCGCCGTAGCTGAACCGTCTCTTAGCGCTTCCACAGCCTTGGTGATTTCCTCGTCACCGACTGTCTTGGCAGACTCTATGACGGGAATTGGCGTGTCCGAATTGGCGGGCTCCCATGCATGGTTAGCCGGTGCCACAAAGGCTGTTACTTTACCGGGATACGACATGCTGGCTTGCCATGCTTCAAGGCCCACCTTGGCCAGGTTGTCAGAGCTGGATGACACGCCTGTCCAATCACAAACCGCTGCCGTAAGGCCTGCGATATCAGAGGTGAGTGGTGCATCAAGCTCCAAGTGATGAGTGGCGTGGTCGCCGATCATATTTAGTACGGGGACGTGTGCACGCGATGCGTTGTGTAGGTTGGCGATACCGTTGGCATAGCCTGGGCCAAGATGGAGTAGGGTTAACGCGGGCCGATCGGTCATGCGAGCAAACCCGTCGGCTGCACCGGTAACGACCCCCTCAAACAAGCCCAACACAGCACGTATCCTGGGCTCTTTATCAAGTGCTGCGACTAGCTGCATCTCTGAGGTGCCCGGGTTGGCAAAGCACGCGCTGACACCGGCGTCAGCAAGTTTTTTTATGAGTAAATCTGCGCCGTTCATGCGTTTGTATCCCTACAGGTTTGGCCAAAAAAGCAGCTATTGCAAAAAAGCAGCTTTGGCAAAAAAGTGCTTACGCAGAGTACGTATTCAGCGTCCTTGCGGAGCGCACTCATTAGCAGCGACCTAATTAGCTGCATTAGCTGCGCCCTAATTAAGAGTGCTTATGCGAACCCTTTGCAAAGAATACTTATGAAACGCATCTATTCACAGTGCGTATTTCACAGTGCGGATTGTACAAACGTATCGAAAGTGTCTGAGGCAGGTGCGCGTAGCGCGTGCTCATAGTCAGTGTTTACGGGAAGTCTTAATGGCGGGCAGTCTTAATAGCGGGCAGTCTTAACAGTTAATGCCGATACCAAACCCGGCAGTGCCGCACCCGGCGCAGCAAGTTTTAGGGGTGCTTGTTTTAGGGGTACTTGGATTTCTCGACTACGGATGTGACTCAGTACTGAACCGATATTGCCGGTTTCCCCGATCGGTCTGCCCGGTAAAGTCCCCAGTGTTTCTCTGGCTCTAATGGATGATCCGATCCCTTCCAATTCTCGTCGAAGGCCTCGAAAACATACACGCGGATTTGTTCTTGCTCAGCCCAAGTAAGTAGCTCACTTAAATACGCTTTTTGATACAGCTCGCCGACGTTTTCGGCTGGTATACCTCTGCCATTGGATGCTGTCGCCCAACCTGCCTCGGTAATGATGATTTGCTTGTCGGGATGTCTGCGTTGGACGGCATCGAAATTCTCACGCGTGTAGGCCATCGCCTCGTCGACCGACTTATATTCCCAGACCGGGTAGGTATGGATGGCTATGATATCGAGCTCTTTGGCGAGTCCTTCGAGCTTGTCGAGCCAGGGCACATAGTTTTCGCAAAATGTGACGGGTTGAGACACTCGCGACTTCAGATCCGCGGCATAGCGTTGCACTGTCTCTGGATCAACAAGGTGATCAGTCCAATCTACGGTCGCTTCGTTGCCGACAGATACCACATCGATTAAGTCTACGTAGCGATTTGCCCATTGCGCTGCGCGCTCTAATTCCTCCTTATTTTTCTGGCGATTTAATGTGAGGATATCGTCGCTATAAACGCCACCCCAAGGACAGTCGGGGTTGTTTTTTTCGGCGCCAATATAGGCGCCAAGCATGATGGTGAACGGCAACTCCTCACGGTCAATCACGCGCAGGACACGCTCGGTATGCAGGTCGCAGGCGTAGACTCGCAGCGCCTCCCAATGGCCGACCAGCAGCTGTAAATCCTCTAAAATCTGGGCCTCAGTTGGGTGAATCCCCTTATCGGGACTCTGACCATCACGAAAACCGGAGTAGCAGATGGCTCGCTTGTAAGGAAGCGGTGGTTGACGGGTCATATTATTCTCGAATATTTGAAGTGGTGGTTCTCGTCCCATAATCCCCAATGGGCGCCGACGTCGCCCTCACCAGCATCACCGGAGACCTTCCATTCCTCATCAAAAGACGCGAAGTAGAACATTTCCACATGATCGGTAACAGCCCACTCCATCGCCTTGAGAAAATAGAGAAAAGCGCCTTGCGGAGACGACTCGGCACCGTAAAACTGGCCACCTGCGCTGGGCCAGCCCGTCTCTGAGATGATGACCCGTTTCCCCTTGGCAACCTTGTGCACACGGCGATACATATCCTGCATGTACAGTGTTGCGTAGGGAAGGGCGCAGCCTTCCCAAAACGGATAGCAGTTGGTGAGCAGCACATCGCAGGCCTCAGTTATGGCGGGTCGGTCTTCAAACTCATAGTAGGCATCGACATAGCCCATAGGGACATGGTCTGGCAGACGTTCCTTAACCTCGGCCATGAACCCGAGGAGTTCAGATTCGCTCAAGTCGCCCCGGTAAAGTACCTCGTTGCCCACTGCGGCAATATCGACAGCCCCCTCATGTGCCAACGCGATGAGGCTTTCGATTTCCAGGCGATTTTTTTGAGCGTCCTCGCCCAGCCAGGCACCGACTAGGGTTTTTAACCCCACAGTGTGCGCAACTTGCGGTATGTGCTCGTTTCCCTGAGTTGTGGAAAATGATCGTATCCAGTTGAAGTGTGGTGCCAGAATAGCCATACGCGACTCGACTTGGGCACGTGACAACGCATCCCCCGGTTTCTGACCTTTGGTGTAGGCGCTGAAAGAGATGCCGTGCATCTTGTCATCAAGTAAACGCGAGAGACGGGTGTCTAAATCAAGCTCACTTACCGAGCGTTGGTCGCTGTCGAGTAGATAGTGATGTTGTCCGCTTCGCTTTCCCATTTGTGATTTTGTCTCAGTTGGCTTAGTGGGGTGTGATGCTAAGCAAGGATTCGGTTTCAGACATCTTGAATACGACAAGACGGCGCATTCGTTAGTTAAGGTGGATAAACCTCCGTTTCACTGATAATGACTGTGTTTTAGCATAACGACATGCGCATGGATCTGTCTTTTGCTGGATGACGTGTGTACGTTTTTTCATCTTACTGCGTCGCCAATAAACAGGATGACGGGCGATGTCGGATGCGTTAACTAAGCCACGATGCAGTACCGCACTGTGGCGTCAAACGCGTTAAGTCATATATGCGATCGATAGGAATAACGCCATGCTGTACCTAGGTGAAACGCCCTTTAACTCCCCATCTAAAGCGGTTGAAGGGGATTATGTTCTTCGTGACAGCGAGCCGTTCTACCGGATCGCCAACGTTGACAGCATGGATGATTTTTTCATCAGTGTCGTGAGCGATTCAGATCATTGGCTGTTTATTTCCACACGAGGCGGACTGACAGCCGGTCGCACGGACTGCGATAGCGCCCTGTTCCCGTACTACACCGAAGACAAGATTCGCGATAATGCCCACAACACGGGCAGCCGGACCGTGGTCATTGTCGAGAGAGAGGGAAAGCGCTCTCTCTGGGAGCCTTTCGCTCAAGCACACGCGTGCATCTACAGCCTTACGCGCAACTTGTATAAAAATGTGCTTGGCGACAAGTTGATATTCGAGGAAATCAACAATGACCTCGGATTGCAGTTTAGCTATTCATGGTCAACCAGTGACCGCTTCGGCTTCGTTAAACAATCCTCGATAGCCTCGATTGATCAACGCGACACCAAGATCGAGATACTCGATGGTATCGAAAATATTCTGCCGTTCGGTGTGCTGGCAGGCACGCAGAACGAACTCAGCTGCCTCGTAGACGCCTACAAAAAAAATGAACTGGTGCCAGACTCCGGACTTGCTATCTACGCGATGAGTTCTATCTTGTCCGATCGAGCCGAGCCGAGCGAGGCGTTGTCGGCGACGACCGTTTGGTCTTATGGCACGGTCAACGCCGCTTATCTGCTGAGTTCCTTGCAAGTCGATCAATTTAGACGCGGTGAGAGCGTGAGCGAAGAGTCTGACATTGTGGGACGTCGCGGAGCCTATTTTATTCATCAATCGCTAGAACTTCAGTGCGGTGAATTGTGCGAATGGGGCATTGTGGCAGATGTAAATCAAGGCCCAGCGGCAGTCCGAGATATGCTACATCTGATTAAGAGCGATGAGGATATGGGAGCCGTCGTAGCGGCTGATATCAAGGTCGGAACCAGCAACCTCGAGCGACTGATCAGCACTTCGGACGGTATTCAGGTCACGGGCGATACGCTCAGTGCCAATCACCATGCGTCAAATGTGCTGTTTAATATTATGCGTGGTGGTTTGTTTATCGAGAACTATGCGATCAAGAAGGCGGACTTGATGGCCTTTTGCACTGCATGGAATGCCTCCGTCACCGAGGCCAGCGCCGCATTTTTTGATCTTCTTCCCGATGACTTTACCTATCACGATCTCAACACGGCGCTCAGCGGCAATGACGACCTTTGTCTGGAGCGGCTATGCCGCGAATACTTGCCCCTCAGTTTCAGTCGGCGACATGGAGACCCCTCTCGTCCGTGGAATCGATTCGCTATCAAAGTGAAGGATGAGGAGGGTCAAAAGCTTCTCAATTACGAGGGAAACTGGCGAGATATCTTCCAGAACTGGGAGGCGCTTGGATCGTCCATTCCCTGTTTTGGTGCAAACATGATCTCGAAGTTTGTTAACGCGACGACTGCCGACGGCTATAACCCCTATCGAATAACCCGTCAGGGCATCGATTGGGAGCGGCCCGAGCCCGAAAATCCCTGGGCAAATATTGGTTACTGGGGCGATCATCAGCTGATTTACCTGCTCAAACTGATCGAGCAATCATTGGCACACAACCCTGATGCCTTGAAGTCAATGATGTTCCGTGATGCCTTTGCTTATGCAAATGTGCCTTATCGAATCAAGCCCTATGCGAGCATTCTCAGCAATCCTTACGACACGATAGAGTTCGATGATGCACTCGATCGTGAAATAGATGAGAGAGTTGAACAGATGGGCGCGGATGGGCGACTCATGATTGATCCTGATGGTGCTGTTTACCAGGTCAATCTCGCGGAAAAAGTATTGGTAACGCTCTTGTCGAAAATATCGAACTTTATTCCTGACACCGGTATCTGGATGAATACTCAGCGGCCAGAGTGGAATGATGCGAATAACGCCCTGGTCGGTACGGGAGTATCGGTCGTAACGCTGTGTTATCTGCATCGATTCCTAGGTCAGGCGGTTGTCTTATTTGAAGATCTTGAGATCGATACGATTGAATTATCACAAGAGGTAGCCCAGTTGCTAACGGACGTGGCAGGCGTTCTCGGTGAGCATCAAGCCTCGCTGGTTTCTGGACCCGTATCGAACATGCTTCGTAAACAGGTGATGCAAGCGCTGGGGACGGCAGCCGAGCATTATCGCGAGGGTATATACGCTCGCGGATTCACGGGAGAAAAGTGCAAGATCACGCGAGGCACGCTCGTAGATTTCTTATCTAGCGCTCGCGATATTACCGCTGTCAGCATCGCATCGAATCGTCGTGACGATGGGCTGTATCACGCGTACAACCGGATTTTGGTCAGCGATTCGGGTGTTGAGATTCGCTATCTGTACGAAATGCTCGAAGGTCAGGTGGCCGTTCTGAGTTCGCAATTTCTCTCGCCCGAGGAGTCGTGCTCGCTGCTTGCAGCCTTGCGGACGTCTCGACTTTATACAGCGCGTCAGCACTCATATCTGCTCTATCCGGATCGCAAGCTCCCCTCGTTTATGGAGCGGAATCTTGTACCGAGCGAATTCGTATCATCGTCACCGCTGATGACTAAGCTCAAGGCCGCGGGTGATCGCCACTTGCTGGAATGCGACCAGGAAGGGCAGGTCTATTTTAGAGGCCATTTCAATAATACGACGGCGGTGAGTGAGGCACTATCGACTTTAGCGGCATCGGGTTATCAACCTGAGGTGATGGCGGAGCGAGATTCGATAGAAATGCTCTTTTCTGATCTGTTCGATTGCGCAAACTTCACAGGCCGGTCAGGTGGGATGTATGCCTATGAGGGCTTGGGCTCGATTTACTGGCACATGGTGTCAAAGCTGCTGCTCGCTGTTATGGAGACTGCAAAGCGTGCAGAGGAAACGGGTGCCGACAGCGCCACCCTAGCCGAACTGCGACGCGCTTATTACGAAGTCCGAGAGGGCATCGGCTTTAATAAGACGCCAGACGTTTACGGTGCTTTTCCAACGGATCCTTACTCGCACACCCCTGGTTTTGCTGGTGCGCGTCAGCCGGGCATGACTGGGCAGGTTAAGGAGGAGATCTTGACGCGATTACTCGAGCTTGGTGTTGAAGTGCGCGAGGCTGCAATCGTGTTTAATCCATCGATGTTGAGACAAAGCGAGTTTCTCGACTCCCCGAATGAATTGATCTACTTCGATGTCAGTGGGTCTGAACGACGTCTGCAGCTGTCAGCCGGTGAGCTTGGATTTACCTACTGTCAGGTTCCTGTTGTGATGTCCCTATCGAGTGAGCCAACCATCACGGTACACACGAAAAGTGGGCACAATACAATCCTAGGTGGTAGTCGATTGTCCGCAGCCGACTCTGAGGCCTTGTTTAAGAAAACGGGGGAGATTGTTCGATTGGATGTGGCGGTCGACACTGTGCTTGCACAGTGCTGACACCCGTCGGTCGGGCGGCTCTCGAGGTAAAGCGATATCAGTAACGGAGCGACGCACAGCGTTCCGTGCGACGGTTCTGTTCTACAGCGCTATTGTTCAGAGCTCTATTGTCAAGGGCTCTATTGTCAAGGGCTATGTTGTTCAGGGCTATGTTGTTCAGGGCTCTATTGCACAGGCGTTGGGCTAGTCGGTTTATCTGGCGTCGAGTTCCGCTCTGATCGCCGTAACGCGAGCTTCATCAAGATCATAATTCCACATCGCCCAAATACCGATCAGTGTTCCGGTCGCAGGAACAATGATGAAGGCTGCACGCAGACCCGCTAGGGCCTCGTCAGTCTGTACGGTAACAGTTTGATCGAACCCGACCAGCGCGAGAATTATCCCACTCAACAGTCCGGCAAAAGCGGCTCCAAACTTCACCATCCACCAGTAAATCGCACCGAAAAGACCTTCGCGCCGCTGGTGCGTTTCGAGCTCATCGAGGTCACAGATATCAGCGGTCATGGACATCATTATCGTAAAAAGTCCGCCAATACCGAAAACAAAGAGTGGAATAGGGATGAACATGAGATAGGGATTAGCTGGCGAAAAACTCCACCAGAACATGGCATATCCGGCGAGCGACATGCTCTGTGTGATCAGAAACGTTTTGTGCTTGCCTATGGTTTGTGCCATGTAATTCACAATCGGTATGACCACAAAACACGTGCATAAAGCGGAGACGCTACCGAATAAGGCGGGCCAGTTCCCCGCTGCTACCGGATCACCGCCATTCATGTAGTAGACAATGATGAAGAAGGCGAAGCCGGCCACACAGTTGTAGGCATTGAAGATAAAAAAGGTCGCGGTGCAGATGCGCTGAAAAGGCTTATTTTTTAGGGTAATACCAATCCCTGTAAATAACTCTCGGAATGTGTCCGATATCGAACTATTCGATTCCTTTGCGTTGGTATTAGTGGTGTCGACCGAGTGGCAGAATATGGCGGGGACCATCGCCAAGAGCATGCAGGTTACACCGACATAAATTGACAGTGTCCTTGCGCCTTCGGTGGCGGAAGCGAACCAGTTGGGGTCGTAAAGGACGATCCACCCCCAAGGGGCGATGACCCAGGCCCACTGACCTATCCACTGCGCCACGGCCATGAGGCGCGTCCGCTCATGGTAGTCACTGCTCATTTCGTAGCCCATTGCAACATACGGGACACTGAAGACAGTCATGCCCAAGAAGAAGACGATGGACCACGCCAGGAAGTACCAAAAATTATAGGTCTGGCTGTTCTCAGCAGATAACTGCCACATGGCGATGTAAGCCAAGCCCGCGATCACTGCGCCAATAAAGACAAACGGACGCCGCTTACCCCAGCGTGATTCAGTTCGATCCGAAATGTAGCCCATTAGCGGATCGGTTAGAGCGTCTACGAGCTTTGGTAGGAAGAAAATCAGACCCCACAAAATGGGGCTCATACCTAGGCTTTGCACCAGAATGACCATAAAAATACCCAGTGCGGCGGGGAACATTTGATTGGCCAACATGCCAACTCCGAACGCAATCTTCTGACTCATCGGAATGGTTGAGCGGCTCACTGTTTCAGGGGTGGTCGGCGCTACTGTTACTAGGGTATCTGTCGTCATACTAATTTTCGTCGGAATAAATGAAGGAATTTCTGACGCCACGTAGGCGCAGAATCAATTGAGAAGGGTATGTTTGCGACGGCACTGCTTTGGTGGGGCGTATCCACTTGGCAGAATAAACGGTAATGCCCCGGGGCGGACAGCGAGAATTCGAATGCCGTATTCTGGGTGTCTAAATTTGATGCGACCGTCGGCGGCGTTGGCTCGAAATCGCCACCATCACTTTGCAGGTCAAGTGGTACTTCCTCTCGAACTCGCCACGACACCGTACAGTGATCGGTGTATTTGATGTCGACGTTGGCTTGAAGCAGATCGTTTACTTTGCCGATGACGTCATCTGGTGCGCAGGCATTGTTGAGGCGCAGAGATTGAATTTGCGGTGCTCTGTGAGTTGGCCATTCGCCAGTCCAAGCGTGCTCCATGACATCGACAGATTCTGTCCGCTCCCCAGACGCCAAGAACACACCGTACCAGGTGGGTGTGCGCTCTTGTTTTTGACCCCAGAGAAATAAATAGGCGCCAAGGCAGCGTTTGCTGTCAGCTAAGATGACCTCTTGATAACGCCTGCTGATATCGCTGGCTTTCTGTGTGCTGGACGGCTCAAAGGGGCGCTGCCAGCTTGTCTCGGGACTCTCCCAATGTCCGGTAGGGCCCCACTCCGTTATTTGATACGGACCGTCATAGCCGGCGCTGTTTAAGATTTCAGGTAGTCGATCGATTTCGCCGTAAATTTGGAACGACAGAAAATCGAGTGAGGGTGCTCTCTCGGCAATAGCAGTTACCGTGGGTTTATCGATGCCCGCGAGCATCGTTGTGACCGGGTGATTTGGATCCACTTCCTTGATACGTGAAGCGAGGTCTTCTATCGCGTCCCAAACGGCGTTGTTGGTCGCGCGTAAATTGAGCTCATTACCAAGACCCCACATGAGCAATGCCGGGTGACCTTTGAGTCGCATGACATCGATCATCATTTGATCATTTTGTGCAGCCACAGCTTTTGCATCGTCGTAGTCGAATCCGTGCCGCTCGCGGGCGATGTCGAGCCCCATGCAGACTTTGAGTCCAAGCGCCTCGGCCTCGTCTAAAATATCGATTGCATCACGTGTACCATTGTCAACGCGCCACGTTCTGAATGCGTTGCCACCGGCTTCTTTCAATGATGCGAGCTGACCAAACTCGAGCCCAACTCCCTTGACGAAGAACGGAACACCATCGACGGTTAACTGATAACCATCGGTGGCGTTTCCTATGAGTTGAACGCTGGCCATGGCTATGAGCCGGCTATACGCTATTGTGTGTTTGCATCGTCCAGACATCGTATCAATCGGCAACGCCCGTGACAGATGAAAGCCGCCAAAATGGGACTCAGCTGAGACTAACGGGGAGGGTGCGTTGCGTCAGCCAGATCGCCCTGTCTCAGCCCATACTATCGCCGCTTCGGAACGCCGGGCAGGGTCGCTTTTTCTGGGGCCTCGAGGTCCTTCCGGCAAGGGGTGACTTCGAGCAGCTAGTCGTCCACTTGGCTTCTAATCTGAGCGAACATCGTAGCGCCGAGTTATGCGGCCAATCCTATCCTGATCCGAGTAAAGGGGTTGGTGGAGAACTTCGTTCGTAAAATCCTCTGCTTGATCAAGATAATGCGGTGAATCGGGGTTGGTCATGTCATTACCATATTGGTGAGTGCCGAGCGCCCGCATGTCGCCGTCAGGCATCCAACGAATAAGGTAATAAAGTCCGTCACCAGCGACAGCCGTTAGGTGGTCATCGCCGTCGAGCCGTCGGCTGTAGATCGCACGCAGCGTATCGGGACCGCCCGCGACCGGCCAGTGTGTATCATCCCGACCATGACGATTCACGTCTCCCCATCGAGGGTCGAGGCGCCCACCTATGTCTAATGTTTGCTCGATACAGTCATCGAGTATGGGTTGCGGGTCTGGATTTGACGATCCACCACTTTCAGCTTGCCACTCAGCGGCGAGTACACAGACCCCCAGCGCGGCGCCGCGATTATTTTTGTCGGTAGCCCGGTCCCAGTTTGAGAGGATGTCGATGGCTTCGGCGATCCGGTCGCTAGTTTTTGGCAAGCTGGTGACTTGCTGCAGAAATGCTATACCTCGGTAGTTAATCGAGTAGCTATTGTCATGCTTTAGCTGCCAAGCTTCATCAAATGAAATTTCACCGAAATCTTCGAATAGCTCCAGCCCTCTGGTGGCACGATTGGTCATTCGTGTCTGCCATCCGCCATTGGCTGGCACATCACGTTGACGAGGATTGTCGCTTGCAGCCGTGATATTAAACGGTGTCTGGTTTGCACTGTGAACGAAGCCGGAAGATGGATTGGTGACCTGTGGTAGTGACGATGTCGGGTGGTAGGCATCCCAAATTAAGTCCGATCGATCTCCCGGCAGGTATTGATCCCACTGCCAGTTAGGGGCCCTCATTGGCAGCTGAGCATTGTGGATGAAATGGATGTCGCCGTGCCGATTGGCATAAACAAAGTTAAAGCTTTGGATGTAATTCAGCGCTATTGCCGCCTGCCATTCCTCAAAATTTTTCGCTTTGTTCATCGCGAGCCATTGCTCGACCTGCTTCATCTCATCCATGCCAGCATATCGGATAGCATAAACACCGTGGTCGGTTCGCAGCGCCGGGCCATGGACTGATCGCAGGACCTCTCGGCTGACGGACCAGGGGAAAAAGCCCCAGAGCTTCAGCTTGAGTTTCACCTTGCTGACCTCGAGGTTTTGCCACTCGCCATCGAGACGATACTGATTCGGATCGTCAGGATTCATCTCCAAGACATAGATGTCGACAAGATCTGGCTTATTTACCGTAGCGCCCCAGCCGTGCTCCTTGGTAAAGCCCACACCAATTGTGGGCGCACCCGGGAAGAGGCCGCCCATGACATCGAGTCCTTCTCCCGACTGTAAATGTGCCTCATACCATGCGACAGGCCCTGTCAGGGGCTGGTGAGAGTTGATAATGAGGTAGGTAGATCCGTCTTCAGTGCGCGAGGGCGCAATGGCTGTGGCATTAGATCCTATGGGATCTTTTGGCTTTGGATTGTAGGGCGCTTTACTGACGGTATTGGGTCGCTCCTCGCCGAATAACTCAAGCACTGGGCCATCGAAGCCATAGAACAGCGGGTGGCGCAGCATGTGGCCGGCTATGATGTCTTTTCCTGTGATGGGAAGTAACTCTGGGTGCTTAGCCTCTGACGGATTGTCCCTTATAAAAGCATTGAAACCCTCAGCGAATGCTTCAACGTAGCGCCGGATCTCGGGCGACAGCACTTGTTCATAGTCCCGGTCCAACGTACCCCATAAATCGAGCCACTTAACCAAGTAGTCAGACTGAGCTCCCTCACGCCCTTCGTAGAGGCCGGCGGAACCTCTGAAAAAGGGCAAGCTACCCTCCATGATGGGCCATGCGTCCTCAGCCTGAGCATAGGCGAGCCCGAATGCAGCGTCTGCATCCGTGGCGCCATAGATGTGTGGTACCCCGTATTGATCGCGCTCAATACTGGCTTCGAATGACTCTGCAGATAGGGTTTGTGAGGTGCTCAAGACAAGGACGACGAGAGTCATTGACAGAGGTCTAAGGCATTTAAGCATCGATAGGTATTCCCAAGGTGACGAAAAGTCCGGATTGTCGTTCTGTATTACGTGCGGAGGAGGGTAAGCGAAATGACGAAAAGATGATAACGCTTACGCGTGGTTACTGGTGACGGCTTAATCCGGCGGCATTATATTCTGTACTGTTCCGTGCCGTGCCGTGCTGTTCTGTTTTATTCTGGCTCGAGCATCGATCTCGGCTGCTCTTTGCGTTGCTAGGGCGTAGGGAATAATGAGTGATACGGCTATACTCAAACGATGAATTTGATTGCCAACGCTGTTCCGTTTTTTCTTCTTGCCATAGCGGCTGAGTGGCTATGGGGACGATGGCGTGGCCGAGATACCTATCGACTGACCGATGCCATCAGTAGTTTGATGTTAGGAGGCTTGTCTCAGGCACGTCGGTTCGTAGCACTCGGAGTGGGTGGCACCATTTATGCCTGGCTCGCATCGGTAACGCCCTTCACTGTCTGGAGTGTCGAGGGATGGAGCTCTTGGATACTCGCCTTTGTTCTCTACGACTTTTGCTACTACTGGTCGCACCGAGCGGGACATGAAGTAAAACTTTTTTGGGCTGCGCACGTGGTTCATCACCAAAGCGAGGATTACAACTTGTCGACTGCGCTGCGCCAGACAAGCTCAGGTTTCCTATTTGGTTGGATTTTTTACACGCCGTTGTTCTTCATTGGCGTTCCTGCGGAAATGGTGGTGACGGTCGGCGCGCTTAACCTGATTTATCAATTTTGGGTGCACACGGAACACGTTGGCGAGCTTGGTTGGTTTGAATACGTGTTTGTATCCCCCTCAAATCACCGCGTCCACCATGCCCGAAACGCCTGCTACCTCGACCGTAACTACGGCGGGGTGTTCATTGTTTGGGACCGATTGTTCGATTCTTACCAACGTGAATTGCCCTCAGAGCCCTGCGTCTATGGCATTACCAAGCCCATCCGGTCCTGGTCACCCCTGACTGCCTGGCTTCATGTGTACCGGGACATGATGAACGACATGTGGGAAACGCAGCATTGGCGCGATCGCATCAGAGTTCCTCTATCGCATCCTGCCTGGCAACCCACGGATCTTGCCGAGAAAGCCGGTGTCCATGGTGATGGAAAGGCCCCGGTCAGATATGACCCGGCGGTGCCCTCAGCGCGGAAAACTAGTGGCGTCTTTAATCTTCTGCTGATCACAATGATACTGGTCATTGCTCAACAGGCGGAGGCGCTCAGTGGCTATGAGACATGGGCTTGGGCCATGATGCTGTGGCTGGCGGTGGCGAATGCAGCGCTGTTGAGTAATGAGCAGTCAGCCTTTTTTCGGCTGCAGGAATGGTTGAAAGTGGCTGTGCTCATTAGCGGTTGCGCGCAAATGTCTCTGTCGCTGCTGCCTCTAGTTGGTCCGGTCGCATTAGCGGGAGTCGCGTGGCAATTCTTCGAAAAAGAAAAAGATGAGGCAACGAAAGTCGCCTCGTAGTAGTTGCGTTTAAAGTGTACCGACGTAGGCGGCGATATTAGCGATATCACTGTCACTCATGGCTTTAGCGACGGGCCACATCAGTGCAGACTGGGCGCCACGCGCCTCACCAGCGCGGTAGCCTGTCAGCTTATCGGTAATGACGGCGACCGTCTGCCCTGCAAGCATAGGTCCAATTCCGCCTTCGCCATTGCCGCCGTGGCATGCAATGCACTGCCCGTAATACTTCTCACCCAGTGCCTCGGGCGATGCGGCGGCTAGCAGGTCTTGCTTGGTTCGCTCGATATCAGCAATGCTGCCGCCGTTTTCTGATTTCCACGTTTCATAGCACTCGCCCACACACACATTGCGGTTGCCAGTCCATGATGCGTCATTGCGTGTTGTACCAAACCAAATAATGGCTGTAACTGCGATCGTAAATACCGCTACGATGACATTCGTATTCATTCATTTCCCCCGGGTAATAACGCTGTCGTTTTGAGACGGCGCGAATGATAAGGGGTTTGGCTGATCGATGTAAGTCTCATTAACGTCTAGCTGGCAATATGACCGAACTGTTTTGCCCTACGCCGCGTACGCTGTGAGTGACATTGTGCGGGTGCTGCTAGCCAATCTGCTGAGTTGGCCTGGTGGCCCGATCTAATCGGGGCATTTGCGGCATGGAAAGTCGTAACAATACCACCCATACTTCGGCGCCCATCACGGGTGCGCTTGCGCCGATGTTGAGTTAAAAGTTACGAACGAGTAAGAGGAATGAGTCAGATGAAAGCTGCTTACACCGGGCAAATCAAAGTCCGATTTGCCGATACCGATGCCAATGGTCATACCTATTTTGGGAGCTATCTGGTGCTCGCGGATGAGGTGGTGTCTGAGTACCTCGAGCAAGTTGGGTGGGATGCAGGGCCTGATGGAGACTTTTTGACCTTCACCGCAAACGCCAACATCGACTTTGTCGGCGAGTGCCTGGCGTGGGACATTTTGGATGTGTCTTGCAGTTTCACTAGACTGGGGAACTCTAGCTGCACCTTAGACTTTGAAATGCTGAATACGACGACTAATGAAATCGCTACCCGTGGCAGTTTTGTCTACGTCTTCGTCGACAGGGAGACGCGTAAAAGCCGACCCATCCCGCAACGCGTTAAAGACGCCATTTTAGCAGCGCAACCTGAGTTGGCTGGTTAGATAGGACAGCGATATGACTGAAATCATTCATCCCCAGGGGAACCCGCAAGGCAAAGGTCTTGTGATGGTGCTGCAGCAAATGGCTGAGTCGGCGCCCGCTGAAATACGGGCAAAATCTGCAGATGAGGCACTGCTCGATTATTGGTGTTCGAGCCTTGTATTGTCGGCGGCCTTCAAGTTTCGGGTCGTCGCAGGCAACATTTATTTTCTTTACCGGACGACCAGCGAGTGGCAGTTGTCACTCGTATCGCCGCCAGAGTGGGGTGATCGTATGCCCGGGGATTACGTTGCTGCTTGTCAGTTAAGTCAGGATATGACCTGGAAATTGACGTTTGATAAAGAACTCAGTCAATACGTCAGAGAATCTCTCGTACTCTTTCTCGAGGGATTTCAGGAGCAGGCGGCTCACTCCGACAGTTTTGACGACATGCTGCCAGACTACGTCGAACATCTTCCCTATCAGCAGCGCGTTCTCGCGTCCGCCTTAAAACGGTCCCTCAAACATTCGTTGAGACTGGCTGGTGATAACGGTGTCGGCCTGTTAGCGGCGGTAGTCCAGCGGCGGCTCTCTATCTCCTAGCAGAGCCTCATACTGGAAGTTTGGTCCGCGGCGGAGATCGAATTCTGCTCTGGCCTTCACCAGCGTCGCCGGGTTTTCAAAGAGCGTGACTGCCGTTAGTGCGATCGACTTGGCCGCTACAATCATGCCTTTATGCCCGATTGGGGTGCCACCTGCGGCCACTGCCTGCCAAGTATGAGCGACCGTTCCGGGTACCCATGTGGCGGTGCTCAGACCGACCGTTGGAACAGTCCAGCTGACATCGCCCACATCGGTGGAGCCATTTCCACGTTGCCCTGTTTCGAAAGGCTTTATCTCGAAGGCCTGCGCCCTGTTGTAAATACCATTGGGCAAGCTTTTCGCCAGCGCGTCAGCGAATTTCTCATCCGCCTCATCGTAGTCGACGCCACCTACTGTCGATAGCTTCTCGTGCATCACCTTCGCTAAGGTGTCATTGGGTAAAACGCTGTAATTGCCGTGAATGATCTCGTAACTCATCGTCGTGCCTGTACCCATAGCGGCGGCCTCGGCGGTCGCCACAACCCGATCCCAAATATCGCGCAGGGTGGCTTCATCAGGGTGTCTCACGTAGTAAAATGATTGCGCGGTGTTGGGTACGACATTAGGCGCAGAGCCGCCGTTTGTGATGACATAGTGCAGGCGCGTTGTGGTGGGGACGTGTTCTCTCAGTAAATTAACCATAAAGTTCATGGACTCTACGGCGTCAAGGGCTGACCGTCCGCGCTCGGGTGCGGCAGCGGCGTGAGATGAGACGCCCGAGAAGGTGAACTTCGCTGAGCGGTTTGCCAGCGTACTCGCTGAGTCGGCGGCGTTGACGGAGGAGGGGTGCCAGTGAATCACGGTGTCTACGTTATCAAACAGCCCTGAGCGAACCATATAGACTTTCCCAGAGCCACCCTCTTCGGCTGGCGTACCGAAAAACTGTATGGTTCCCGCTGTACCCGTGCGCTCGAGCCATTCTTTCACAGCAATAGCCGCGCCGGCTGAGCCCGTGCCAAACAGGTGGTGTCCACAGGCCTGAGCCGCATTTTTACCTGCGATTTTTTGCTCAAAGGGCACAGCGTCTTGGCTGATACCCGGTAAGGCATCGAATTCGCCCATGATGGCAATAACAGGTTCGCCGGATCCATAGCTCGCCACAAAGGCGGTGGGTATGTCAGCGACCTTACTTTGGATGGTGAAGCCCTCCGCTGACAGCATGTCTTTCAGTGCGGCACTGGAGCGCGTTTCTTGGTATCCCACTTCTGCCAAATCCCAAATGTAGTCGCTCAACTCCGTGAGTTGTTGCGATCGACTCTCAATGCTTGTCAGGACGCCTTCACTGGCAACCACGGGAGCGGCGAAGAGTAAGCACGCTAGTGATGCTGCGAGGTGCGGGTGAAATGAAGATCGTGTCATAGCCATGAATTTCCTCTCGGGTGCTTGTTTCCAGAGCTTACCTCGCCAGTTGAGTTAAGAACACCGAGGTTAGTCTTATAATGGGCGAGGACCGATTAATAGTATCGGCGTTTTGTAGACAGTAACAGATCGTATGACCTCGACAGTCGGCGCAAGCCGTGTAGTTGCCGATATGTCGTGTCTCAGTTACTTGTCGGTTGGGCGAGCGGTCGGCTGTACCGGCGGACTCGGGCATGGATCCGATCATGTAATACGCTTAAGCTAGAAATATATAGGAGCGCATGGTCGGTAAAAAAGTCTATACACGCCAAGTCGGGCTAGAGGGGTAAATGTCAGAGAATAAGATCACAGCGGTTGATGGGCGACGGCTTCGGAGCGAGCGGACTCGGCTGGCCATTATTGATGCGGCCGTAGCGCTTCAGGAGGAGGGCGTGCTGATTCCTACCGCCCAGCAAATTTCAGACAGGGCAGGCGTCTTGATTCGATCGTTTTTTAGACATTTTGAGGATATGGAATCGCTTTTTAAGGTTGCTGATGATCATATTCGGGAGTCATATGAGTCACTATTTAGAGGGGGTGACAGAACCGGTACATTGGCGCAGCGAATTGACAGTGCCGTTGCGCATCGTGCCCATGCGTTTGAGCGGGTAACAAACATGATGCTCGGGACTAAAGCACAGCTATGGCGCTATGAAATGCTCCGTAAGAATTATGCGCGCAATCAACGCGCTTTACGCAAAGACATAGTAGATTGGCTACCCGAGCTGGGCGCTCTATCTGAGCCCGCACAGGAGGCGGTCGATGCCGTCACCTCATTTGAAATGTGGCATCGTCTGCGCAGTGAGCAAGGCTTGTCTTTAGAGGCTAGCCGTACGGTCGTGATATCGTTGCTGATGGTTCTGCTCACCTCGGATTGATCTAGCGACCCTAACGTCTGCCAAAGCGCTAGACACAAATGTTTGCGCCTTAGTCATAAATTGACATAATCTATGACCAAATAATTGCTTGTGGCAGATAATAGTGGTTTGTCAGACGGCGTTGGAGACGGATGCGTGAAAAAATACTTACTTGTCGTCGCTGGATTAGTGCTTATCGCGGGCGTACTCGCTTATCAAAATCAAACGAAACTGTTGCTGGCACTGATGAAGTATCAGTCGGCAAACGAATACGAGGTAGGTGCCCCGCGCGACATCCCCTGGAGCCAAGGCCCTAAAGACACATTCGTCTCTCTCAGTGAGCGTCCACCCAACATTATCTTAATCGTCGCGGACGATCTGGGTTACAACGACATCTCCACTTTTGGCGGAGGACTGGCTGATGGGCGTGTCAAGACGCCGCATATCGATCAGTTAGCCGCAGAAGGGGTTGTCTTTACGCAGTCTTACTCTGGTGCCGGCACCTGCGCGCCGTCGCGTGCCATGTTGATGACGGGGCGTTACCCGACGCGCACCGGATTTGAATTCACACCCACACCCTCTGGCATGGCGCCGATGCTGTCGCGAATTTCAGCAGAAATGGGCAGAGGGGGTCCGCCCATGATCTATGACGCTGCCCTGGATGAAAGTAAGCCTCCTTATGAGCAGCAGGGGCTACCATCCGAGGAGGTTACGATTGCCGAGATTCTGAAAGGCAGGGGATATGCCACCTTCCACATCGGAAAATGGCATTTAGGTCGAAAAGATGGCATGGCCCCGCACGAGCAGGGTTTCGATCAAAGCCTGTTGATGGCGAGCGGCCTTTTTTTACCAGAAGATCATCCGAATGTTGTGAATGCAAAACTTGATTTTGATCCTATCGATCAGTTCTTGTGGGCAAGAATGGGCTTCGCGAATAGTTTTAGCCCGGGTGATGAGGGTCCGTTCGAGCCCGGTGGCTATCTGACAGACTACTGGACGGACGAGTCGATCAACATTATCAAAGCCAATAAAAACAGGCCGTTTTTTCTGTACCTAGGTCACTGGGGGGTTCACACGCCTCTGCAGGCGACTCGCGAGGATTACGAGGCGGTAGGAGATATCAAACCACATCGCAAACGTGTCTACGCAGCGATGATTCGGTCGCTTGATCGGAGTGTTGGCAGAATTAATGGGGCACTGGAGGAGGCAGGAATAGCCGACAACACGCTCGTTGTTTTCACTAACGACAACGGTGGGCCGGGCTACATTGGCTTACCTGATATCAATAAACCATTCCGCGGTTGGAAAATAAGCCAGTTTGAGGGCGGTATTCGTGTGCCACTCATGATGAAGTGGCCTGCGCGCATCTCTCCCGGGACAGTGTCTGACGAGCCAGTTGCACATATTGACGTCATGCCGACATTAACGGCTGCGGCCAATGCCCGGGAACCTGAGGGTGTGGCTATCGATGGTGAAAACTTGCTGCCGCTCGCAACAGGCTTGGGCATCGAGGCGTGGGACCGTGACACATTGTTTTGGCAAAGCGGACATTATCGTGTGGTCCGCCACAAGGATTGGAAGTTACAGGTCACAGAACGTCCAGCTAAAATATGGCTTTTCAATCTGGCTGAGGATCCTACTGAGCAAATAAATCTCGCAACCTCTATGCCGGATAAAGTTGCTGAGCTTTTAGCGCTCTTAGATGCGCATGCAGCTGACGCTCGCCCTGCGCTTTATCCCGCAGTGCTTGAGAGCGCAATTACCATTGATAAAACCATCATTGAGCCTTTTGAAGAGGGTGATGACTACATTTATTGGCCCAACTAAGGGTTGGACTACGATTTAACGATGACGACAGAGTCGTCTTGCCAATCGGAGGCACATCATGAAAGTGGAAAACAGCGTTACTCCCACACAGGAACAAATGGCAGGATTTTTGGCCCCGGGCCCCGACGGTCCAATTAGCATGGTCAATCTTTTGAAGTTTAAGGATAAGGCGACCTATCAAGACGGGCGTGAGACTGAGCTCACGGGTCAGGAAGCCTACGCTCTTTATTCAAGGGGCGTCATGAAGACCCTGGCCACGGTTGGCGGAAAACTCGTATTCTCGGGTGATGTCAGTCGCCTCATGCTGGGCGAGGTTGAAGATCTATGGGATACGGTCGCTATCGCTCAGTACCCATCGCGGGCCGCCATGTTGGAGATGATGCAGTTGCCTGAGTATCAGGAGATTTCCGTGCACCGGTCGGCGGGGCTGGCGGGGCAGCTGAATATAGAAACAGCGAATGCTGGGATCTTCTAAGCCGCAAACAAAGGCTTACCCATACGAATGAGTTCATGACGGTAGAGCATAAATGGCTGAACCTTACACTTTGTATGCGATGACACATTCCTTGTATTCGGGGCGCGTGCGCAGTTATCTCATCAAGCACCAGATCCCCTTTCAGGAGCTTTCCACAGGTCACGAGAGCTTCAAGGCAGAGGTCTTACCCAAGGGGAAGTTAGCGACCATTCCCACACTGGTGACGCCAGAGGGTGAGGTTATTCGCGACGGTGCCGCCATCATTGAACACTTCGAGGCGGAAAGTGGTCGGCCTAGCCAGCCGAGAGGTCCCAAGCAGCGTATTATCAGTGCACTGTTTGACGTCATTGGCACCGATGGCTTATTGCGGCCAGCCATGCACTATCGATGGAGCTTTCCCGAGGACAATCTAGCCTTTGTTCGATACCACTTCCTTCACTCGCAGCGCGACACACCGGAAAGGGCCGAAAAGACCGAAGCCATGATGAATCGCATGCGCTATGCCGCGACGATTTTTGGTGTTACCGAGCAAACTCAGGCGGTGGTTGAATCGCTCTATCTCGATTATCTCGAGGCTTTGAATACGCATTTCGAGCACTACCCGTACTTACTTGGGTGGCGCCCCAGCGTGGGCGACTTTGGTCTCGTTGCGCCGATGTACGCGCATTTGGGCCGCGATCCGCACCCGGCAAAGCTCATGCAGCAGCGAGCAGTCTCAGTGCATCGATGGGTTGAGCGAATGAATCGTGCCGATCAGGACGTGCCGGAGTTTTTTAACGCAGGTACAGAGTTTATTGATGACGATGACGTGCCTCAGTCCTTGATGGCTGTCTTACGAATTTTGGCCGAGGATTTTGTGCCGGAAACTCTCGCTGCGGCAGATTCAATTAATGGCTGGTTGGCTGAAAATAAACCGGAAACGGGTGCCCCGGCAGTGGGCCGACTAGCTCAAGCGGCCGGGACGGCAACCTTTGTTTTACGGGGGGATACCATCGAAGCCCTGGCTCAACCGCATCGTTTTTATCTTTTGCAGCGGGTTCAGGACGATTACGCGAGTCTGTCTGAAACCGAAAAGTCCGCTGTCGACGCGGTGCTTAGCAAGTCGGGCATGACTGCCATTCTCGACGCATCCCTAAACCGACGCATCGAACGTGCCGATAACCTCGAGGTTTGGGTTTAGCCCTTCAATGACTTCGCTGCGCTGAGCCCAGGGGATGGACAGTAATCACCTCGGTAGAGTAGGCGAAGATTATAGTCGCTTATCCTACCCGCCCTGTGATGAACGCCGAGCGTCCGCCAATGCCGTTAAAGCAAGAAGCAAAAGTCCGATAAGTAGCCGCGGATCTCCCAGATTGAAGTCGGGCTCGACGGGGAAGGCGATGGTTTTCTCCAGTGCTGCCGCTTTGAAGTGATGTTTTCCGCTAAACGCCGGATCCGTCACGATCTCGAGGAAATCACGTCGACTTCGGTAGCGTACTAACCCGCCCATATCCCATATGTCCACACCCTCGACGCCAATGACATCCATGCTCCGATAGGCGGCCGGCCCCATCATGACAGGATGTGAGCCCCGCGAGAGCATGGCCGGGATCATATGTCCCATGTAACGGTCCATGAGTTGCTGCGCATTTTCTCCCGGCGCTGCACCGACGACGTTCCCAGGTGTTTCGTTGTAGTCGATGTTATTGATCATGATGAAATGCTTGCCGGTATCCTCTTCACCAAATTGCCTGATCATCGCGATTGCTTCCCGTGAGCTCCCGTTTTCTTCCATTTTCACGATGAAGTTATCGATCTCGACGTCAGAGAGAGGGCCGCCCGTCGGGGTGTACCAAAAGAGGAAAAGAGCAAAGAAGAGGGCAGGGAGAAACCAGATTTTCATGCGAGCCGTCATGACAAAGTCCTAAGGAGATCTGAGCGATCGTCCGTTTTTATTGTAAGTAGTACGACAAGATACCGTTTTCCTCGAGAAGTGTCCGAACCGATGGATCTTGAGCGGCATTCACGAGATTCAACTCTTCCTTAACATGCAAGCGAGCCTGATTTAGCCTCCGGGCTGTTCGAGCCCGAGTCACACCGTAGCCAATGTCATATTCGTAAAATTTCTCTCCCGCTAGACCAGCGGTAATATTTGCCGATGCGGACACAAAATAGGTCCGCGCAAAGTAGTTAACAATCGAGGCGACCGTATCGGGCAATTTGTCGTCGTCACACCAAGCGGCCGCTTCAATCACATCATCTATAAAGAAGGACTCGGTGTACTCCGTCAACATCGTTTCATATTGCCCTAGCCAGCTTTTGGGCTCGGGATCGGTAATGAAATGCGCCTTGCTCGCGCCAGCGAGGGCAAAGTCTGCTAGGCAAGGGCGATCTCCCAGTAGAAATCGGTGATTGGCAAAGTGCTGGGAGAGAACGTCTAGCATCTCCTTGAAATCGGCTTTCACGGCAGCCCCGCCTTCGATTCCAGCACCGTTTGCCTCGCAGGCGTGCTTCCCGAACCCTGCATTCATAGCCGGTCCTAGGTTGGAAAATTGCTCAATCTCTTCGTCTGTAAGTGGCACGTCGATTGAGCGATCGAGCATTAGATTTGCTCCAAAACGAGGACCGACCCATGCCACATTTTCTGGATAGCACCAGCGGGAATGTAGGCAGATGCGACCGAGCCAGTGATTGAAAGCGTCTTCCAAGACAAAGCAAAGGGACCGTTGAAGCGGTGTCTTTGGTATGACGGGTTGGTCGTTAAAACGGCCATCCAGGAGTGGACCGATGGCGATGGTGTCTTGCAGTAACCACTTATCGGGAGTGGCTAGCAATGGTATGAAATGCGTACCGGCTTTTGCTTCAAGTTCTACTTTTCGCGCTTCTGTTTTAAATTGGTAATGCCAAGGGATCTGCTGAAAGCGCAGTTGAGCTTCGAGTTTGCGGGTAAAAAAACTTAATTCACTGCCAATAAGCTCATATTCGCCAGGGTACATAGCAAGGTCCTCGTATTTGGCGTTGAGGCTTACATATTGACATCAATTATGTCAATATTTACCACATTTGTCGCAGATAAAAACGAGACTAACAATGACATCACAAACCCCACTAAAATTAGTTGGCGGCACGGGTTCACCCTACACGCAAAAAATGGTGGCGCTGCTTCGCTACCGCCGCATTCCTTATAGTATTCAATGGGGACAACCGGATGCGTTGTGCGATGCTATGGGTGTCCAAAAGCCACGTCCTATTTTCATGCCGACGTTTTTCTTTGAGGGCGACACAGGCGTCTCTGCTGAGTGTGATTCGACACCCATTATTCGGCGTCTCGAGACGATGTACTCGGGTCGATCGGTGTTGCCAGAGGATCCGGCATTGGCCTTTATCGACTACCTAATTGAGGACTTCGCCGACGAGTGGTGTACCAAATACATGTTCCATTACCGCTGGCATTTTGCCGAGGATGCGGACAATGCGGGGACACTACTGCCTCTGGGTATGGACGTGAGTATGCCGGACGAGTTCTTTCAGCAATACAAACACCATATTGCAGAGCGTCAAATTAGCCGGCTCTACGTCGTGGGCTCGAATGACACGACGGCCCCTGTGATTGATGCAAGCTATCGACGTTTTCTTGCGGCAATGGAATCCCACCTGACGAACCAGAAGTTCATGCTTGGTAACCGCCCCGGTGCAGGCGATTTCGGTTTGCACGGTCAGCTAACGCAGCTGGTTGGGTTTGATCCCACGTCTCGAGCGATTGCCCACGAAGTATCGCCACGAACCGTGGCCTGGGTGGATCAAATTCATGATCAGAGTGGACTAGAACCCACACGACAGGACTGGACTGATCTTGAGGAACAGCCCGAAAGTCTGCGTGACCTACTGTCTGAAATTGGTCGCGTCTATGCGCCGGCACAGTTAGCGAACGCAAAGGCCGTGGAGAGGGGTGAAAAGACCTGGGAATGCGAGATTGACGGTGCACCATGGGTGCAGCAAACCTTCCCCTATCAGGCCAAGTGTATGCGGTGGACGAATGAGCAGTATCAGGCGCTTGGATCATCGGACCGAGCGCTGGTTGATTCGGTGCTTAAAGGGACCGGTGTTGAAGCAATGCTGTTTGCGCCGTGAGTCTTGATTAGACTGGTTAACGACAACAAACGGGCCGCACGGCCGGAGTGGCTCTCACTGCTGTGAAATAGGGGACAAGATCATGGGTTTTGAATTAAACGATCGGGTTGTTGCATTAAACGTTCAGCTACAAGCGTTCATGGATAAGCATATTTACCCGCGTGAGCATGATTGGCACGAGTGGTGTTTGGATCAAGATAACCTCTGGGTCACACCGCCTTGGTTTGATGAACTCCGTGAGCTGGCGAAAGCTGAGGGTCTGTGGAATTTATTTTTACCCCGCGAGTACGCGCCATGGAGTCCTGGGCTCAGTAATGTCGAAATCGCCCCCTTGTTTGAGACCATGAGCAAGGTCTTGTGGGCCCAGCCCGTATTCAACTGCAACGCGCCTGACCGCGGCAACATGGAAGTACTGGCGAAATACGGTACGGAGGCCCAGCAAAAGCAATGGCTTGACCCTTTGTTAGCCGGTGAAATTAGAAGTGCGTACGCCATGACCGAGCCTCAGGTGGCCTCTAGCGATGCTACCAACATGGAGCTGGAGATAACGCGTGACGGCGATGAGTACGTGCTCAATGGCCGTAAGTGGTGGACCACGGGTGCTATCAATCCACGATGTAAAATCATGCTGGTCATGGGGAAGTCGAACCCCGAGAACCCTCGCCACCGACAGCACTCGACCATATTGGTACCCAGAGATACACCGGGAATAACCTTGGTGCGTCCACTGCGCGTGTTTGACAGTCTCCACTCGCCGGGCGGCGAGGCTGAGCTTCTGTTTGAGAATGTGCGGGTACCCGTCACGAATATGATTAAGGGCGAGGGATGCGGATTCGAGATTGCACAGGGCAGGTTGGGACCAGGTCGCTTCCAATACGCCATGGGGCTTGTTGGCATGGCGCAGCGCTGCTTAGAGCTCATGTGCGCGCGAGCGGAAGAGCGCGTGGCGTTTGGTGAGCCACTCATTAAAAAGACTAGTGTCCAACATGAGATTGCCCGTTGTCGCTGTGATATTGAGCAGGCACGGTTGCTAACGTTACAGGCGGCTTATGTGATGGATACCGAGGGCATGACCGCTGCGAGACCTTACATCAGTATGGTGAAGATTGTCGCACCCAATATGGCTCAACAGGTGGCTGATCGGGCCATGCAAGTATTTGGCGGTATGGGCGTTTCTCAGGACACCATGATTCCCGATGTATTCACGCTGGCGCGCTTCTCGCGCATCGCCGATGGTCCAGATGAAGTGCACATGTCACAGCTGGGGAAGATGACGGCCCGGGAACTCAACGAATCCTAGATGAGGTTGGTGATTGGGCGCACTCGCTTGAGAGCGGGGCGCATAGAATCGCCGCCGTATGCGGTCCTCACAACAATAGGTCGGCCTAGGCGGCCGACCGTGCTACGACGTCAATAATGACCTGAGACACCTCTTTGGGTCGCGTTTCCTGCAGGAAGTGCCCAGCCCCTTTGATAGTGGTGTGGGGCTGCCCCTTGGTGCCGGGTACTCGGTTTAAGAAAATGGCGTCACCGCCTTTGGTGACAGGATCATCGTCGGCAAAGGCACAGACAAAGGGCTTTTCGAAGCCCTCGAAAAATTCCCAAGCGAGTCGTTGCTGCTCGAGTGATGGTGACGTTGGCAGCGAGGGCACCTGGCTCGGCATGGCGCGCGGACCCATGGCGTACTCGGCGCTTGGGAAGGGTGCGTCATAAGCCTTGGCAAGGGACGATGGCAGCGGCGCTCGTATACCCAATTTGTGGAGCAGAGCTCTTGCGAGTTTCATGAGGGTCGGTTGTTGCTCGGTCATCATCGATAACATCAGCCCAAAGGGTGGATGGACTGTCTCCCAGCAGAATTTCTGCCAGACGGCGAAGATGCGAGCCGGATTTGGGGCCTTGCCGTCCCATGAGAGTGATCGAAGTGCCTTGGACATGCCAAACAGCGTGGGGGTGGGGGCGTTGGCACGATAGTCCTCGACCTCATCAACCATTGCTTGCGGTACATCCGGGTTGTACGGCAGGCCCGTATTGCCGATAACCACGTTATCGAAGCGTTCCGGGTGGGCGGCGACCAGTCGAAGGCCAATGAGACCGCCCCAGTCCTGACCAAAGAACGTGACCCCTGAAAAATTATTTTGCTCTAACCAAGCACCCATCCATTCGACCTGGCGCTCGTAAGTGTAATCCTCTCGCGCTGCGGGTTTATCGCTTTTCCCGTAGCCCACGAGGTCCGGGCAGATGACACGAAGACCGGCAGCCGTCAGATAAGGAATCATTTTTCGGTAGAGATAACTCCATACGGGCTGTCCGTGGATGCACAAGACGATGGCGCCATCTCTAGGTCCTTCATCGATGTGATGGATTCTCAAATCCTGACCGTCATGCGTTTTGATGGTCGTGTAGTGAGGCTCGAACGGATAGTCCGTCAGTCCCTCGAAGCAGCTATCTGGGGTTCTTAAGATTTTCATATCGACCGCTCTTTAGGTTTAGACATACATTGTGACATTATAGGGCGGATGTTCAATACCCATGCTTTTTTTTTAGGGCTGTAGATTGCCTGATCATTTTGCTGCGGTTGCGTGGGTTCAACGTGGTATTCGATAACTCATAAAGGGAAAAATTGAATGGATTTCACCCAATTTGCCAAATCAAGAAAAAGTGCTCGCGGTTTTCTTGCTAAGCCAGTACCGAAGGAGCTTGTCGATGACATCATTGAGACGGCGAAGTGGGCTCCAAGCTCTTACAACACACAGACCTGGCGCGTGCACGCGGTGACCGGTGATGTACTCGATAGAATTCGCAAGGGAAATACGGAAAA